>Ga0209426_1000531_pt1 | contig 36873 bp, 26 predicted proteins | sample Deesub1362B_J571_FD_187697 | JGI IMG/M metagenome (GOLD analysis project Ga0209426, IMG submission 187697) | Deep oceanic, basalt-hosted subsurface ecosystem from Juan de Fuca Ridge flank, Pacific Ocean, CORK Borehole 1362B_J2.571 (SPAdes)... ...
ATCCCGAAAACCCGGTAGGAAACCGGGAATGCGTCGTCCGTATTCACCCGCCCGGCCAGCATTTTCCCTGCAATGGCCATGCCCACGCCGTTGCCAAATCCCTGACCCAGCGGCCCCGTTGTGGTTTCCACGCCGGGCGTATGGCGGTACTCCGGATGGCCTGGCGTTTTGCTCCCCAGCTGCCGGAAGCGCTGAAGCTCTTTCATCGGGAGATCATAACCAAACAGGTGCAGCAGGGCATAAAGCAGCATGGAACCGTGCCCGGCCGACAGCACAAAACGGTCGCGGTCCGGCCAGGCCGGGTCTTCCGGATGGAATCGCAAAAAATAGTACCAGAGGACAAAGGCCAGATCCGCCGTTCCCATGGGCATGCCCGGATGGCCGGAGTTGGCCTTCTGTACAGCATCCACCGCCAGAAAGCGGATGGTATTCACACAGAGCTGTTCCAGTTTTTCGTCCATTGGGAGATCCTTCCAATCGGTTGGATTCAAATATTTTGGATTCAAGGGTGAATATAGCCAATGCCGGGTAAAATGCAAGGCGAATCAAGGGAGACCGCCGCATTCAGATCTCCAGCAGATGATAGGCCACCGATAACATGGACAGCCGCTGACAAACAAGAATTGGCTGCCAGGGAAGCCGAATTTCCCGGTGTTACCGGTGGTTCATTCAACGTCCAGCTGGCCCAGGTGCGGAAACCTGAGAAGTCCGCTCTCACGGCGAATTCGGGCGCAAAGGTCCGCCGATGTTTTGTTTCTTACGGCATCCTCTCCGCCCACGCCATTTCTCCCGTCCCGCATTCAGGAACCCCCATCTCCCGCTTGAATAGGACGGCTCCCATTCTGCTTTCGCAAGAGAAACCGAATGTCGGCCCTAAAAAACTGCTGTTTCCTCCGGAGGCTTCCACCTCCTGGCAACAAAACCTACCGCCCAAAAGGTAAATCAAGAACATTCTGGCCCTCCTCCCGGCAGAACCTGGCGCTCCCGGGAGAAAGGGCCATTCCGATCACGCAATATGGAGCTGTACCAGGATAAACCGGATAATTTTCCTTTTCTCACTCCCCTCCACCCAGACCCAGGGTCTCCCGCCAGAAATCCATGATCATGCGGGACAGGTGGGCGCGCCGGGCCGGGTTGCGGATGCCATGCCGTTCGCCCGGATAGACCATGAAGCGGAACTGCTTCCCTTTTTTGATCATCTCATCCACAAACTGGATACTGTTCTGCATGTGAACGTTGTCGTCAATGGTCCCGTGAACCAGCAGGAGCTTCCCCTTGAACTTGTCCAGGTGGGTGAATACGGAACCGAACCGGTACCCTTCTGGATTGTCCTGCGGGCGGTCCATGTAGCGTTCCGTGTACACGGTATCGTACAGCCGCCAGTCTGTAACCGGGTACAGGGACACGCCGTGGGTGAAATAGTCGGCGCCGTAGGTAAGGGCCATCAGTGTCATATAGCCCCCGTAACTGCCCCCGGTAATGGCCACCCGGGAAGCGTCCACAAACGCCTTTTTCCGCAACCACTTTACCACCTCAATCCAGTCGTGCATTTCCCATTTGCCCAGATTCCGGTACATTTCCGCGATTCCCTTCTTGCCGAAGTGGCCGGACCCGCGGTGATCCACACTCAGCACAATGGCCCCCTCCTGGGCCAGATAAAACGACCGCAAGCTGTACGGGAAGGAATTGGAGACCGATTCGGACCCCGGTCCTCCATAGATGCTGAAAATGACCGGGTATTTCTTGCTGGGATCAAAATCTGGCGGAAGGAACCAGCGAGCCGGCAGGGAATAACCTCCCTCCACGGGGATCCGGAAAAGCTCTACCTTCCCAAGGGCGTACTCGTCCATCAGCTTCGTCTTGCTGTCGCCCAGCTGCCGGATCGTTTTCCCGTCCCCGGCACGGAGAACCATTTTGGGTGGTGTGGTAATATTGCTATAGGTATCAATAAAATAGCGGCCTCCCGGTGAGACTTGTACGCGGTGGGTTCCAGGCTCTTGGGTAAGCCGCTCTATTTTCCCGCCTTTAAGCGGCACACGGTAAAGATGGCGCTCAGTTGATTCTTCGCGGTCAGCAACGAAATAGACATAGCCGTGCTCTTCATCCACGCGGGCAATGCGGTGCACCGTCCATTTGCCTTTCGTCAGGCGCCGCACCAGTTTTCCCTGAAAATTGTACACATAAAGATGTCGCCAGCCGTCTTTGTCGCTCCGCAGCAAAAACCCGCTCCCATCTTTGAAGAAATACAGATCCTCAAAGAATTCCACCCAGCTGGGCTGCGATTCCTCATAAATCTGCCGTTTCTTGCCTGTTTCGGGATCCACCAGATAAATGCGGATCGTGTCCTGATCCCGGTTCATCCACTGGATGGTGAGCTGTTTGCTGTCCGGTAGCCAGAAAACCCAGGCGATGTACTCGTCGGCGTTTTCATCGAAATCGGCCCAGGTGATTTTACCGCCGGTGGCATCGACGATCCCAAGCCGCACCTTCGGATTGGGATCGCCTGCCTTGGGATATCGGGTCCGCTCCAGTTTGCCGTGGGGTCCCGGTGCATGAAAAATGGGAAATACGGGAACGGGGCTGTCATCAAACCGGAGGAAGGCCAGCTTCTTGCCATCTGGCGACCAGTAAAAGGCGCGGTACCGGGAAGAACGCCCGAGGATCTCTTCGTAATAGACCCAGGAAGCCCAGCCGTTGTAGACCGTTTCCGACCCGTCCGTCGTCAGTTGGTATTCGAGACCGGCATCCAGATCATAGGCAAATAGATTGTGGTCCCTTGTGTAAGCTACAAAACGCCCATCGGGCGACAGGGTAGGGTTCTTTTCTTCAGCCGGATTGGCGGTGATCCGGCGGAACTTTTTCGCCTTCACATCAAGAAAGTAAAGATCCCCTTTCCGGCGGAAAACCATCCGCGAATAGTCTGCTGTCCGGGTTGCCGGGTTGAGCAGCGAAAACCCCTTCGGCAAAATTCCCTCAAAATCTTTCGGGTTTAGAAAAACCTGTCTCTCACCCGTTGCTGCGGAGACCTTAAAGAGCTTTACCGCCCCGTCGGTAGAATCACGTTCGCTGAGCAGATAATACTCATCATCTAACCAGCCGCGAACCAGTGGAAGAGGTTTCAGTAACCTGGGCTGCCCGAACAGAAAGGCCTGTTCAAAGGTGATTTTCTTCTTTTCCGAAGGTCCCGCAAAAACCGCAGGGGATACAGCTGCCCAAAAAACCAGTGCAACGGTGAACCAGCGTACCGTTTTTCCACGCATTGCTACCTCCCACTCATGGTTTCAGCTTAAGAATCCGAATTCACCAGCTGGACCTGAACCAGCCACAGTTCTGTTTTATTCAGCCTCATTCGCCGCCGTGTCCGCCGATCCGACCTCTGCAGGTCATCAGAATTCGCCAGATTGTCCGCTTACCTGTGCCGACTGCGGAGTAGCACAATGACTATTCACAAAAAGGATTTTTTACGTGCCTGATGCTGCAGCAGGTCGATATAAGCACCCGGCACAATATCTTCCTCCCTGACTCCCAGCCAGTTTGCCCAGTCCTTCAGAATTGCTTTGCCTTCTTCTTCCGTTTGGTCCGGACCGAGGACGACTTCGATTTCCAAAAAATGACCCAGCCCCTCCACGTCATCCAGATGAATTCTTGTTTGTCCATGCAAAAAAAGCAGGCGCTTCTTCCGAACCTCACCGAGTACGTCCAAAAACTGGCGAAGAAAGGCCAATGTTTTTTCAGGATCCAGCACCGGCAGGATGGAATAACAGGAAGCCCGCGGTTCGGGCCGGTCTGGGCGCTCGTAATAGATGAGATGGGCATGCTCTTTTTCGCCCAAGATCCGCAGCTTGAGACGACCGTGTGGCACCCGGAAAAAAACATCCCGCTGCTGGAGGAGCTTTGCCTCCCCTGCCCGTTTGCGGAGCTTTTCCTCTATTTGCCCGGGATGGGCGATTCGGGCTTTCACCTCCACATTTCTGGGCACAACGGGCCTGCTATTTTGCTTTCCCTTCTGCTTCGCGTCCCCGCAGCCAGCGCTCCACCCACTCCAGATTCCGCCGCATGGCGTCCATAAGAAGCCGAGGCTCCCGGATACCGTGCGGCTGTCGCGGATAAATCACAAATTTTACGGGCACACCCATTTTCTTCAGCCCGATGTACAGCTCGCGGCCTTGAGCAATCGGAACGCGGGCATCCGCTTCTCCGTGCTGGATGAGTGTGGGCGTCTTCACATTCTGGATGTGATACACTGCCGAGCGGCCCTGATAAAGCTGCGGATCATCCCACGGCCAGACCCCCCAGTAGGACTTCATAAATTCGGGGATATCGGTCTGGCCGGTAAAAGAATAAAGGTTGGTAACACCAGCTCCCACAGAGGCGGCCTTAAAACGGTCCGTTTGGGTTATAATCCACGACGTCATGTAACCGCCGTAGCTCCATCCCATGATGGCCAGGCTATCCGGATGCGCAACGCCCATATCGATGACGGAATCGACGCCACGCATGATATCCCAATAATCCTCACCGCCCCAGTCTTTGAAGTTCGCCTTGCGGAAAGCGTAGCCGTAATTGCCGCTGCCGCGGGGATTGGGCAAAAGCACTGCGTATCCTTTGGCTGCGAAAACCTGATATGGATAAACATACCCCGAATAAAAGGCATTCAAATAATAACCGGCGGGTCCACCATGGACGACAGTGATCAGAGGCACCCGCTGGCCGGTTTTGTAATGGAGCGGCTTGAAAAGCAACCCTTCAATCACCATTCCATCGCGGCCTTTCCAGCGGATAATCTCCGGATAGGCCAGCTGAAAACTGTCGAGATAAGTGTGAAGCGTCGTCAGCTTCCGCGGCGCAAACTTTCTGGCATCTGTGAGGTACACATCGGGCGGTGTTTTGCCATCATGGTGAATGAAGCTCAGCAGCCGGCCATCGGCGCTCAGGGAGAAGCTGGAATTCACCCCCGGGAACTGCGCTGTCAGTTTCCGCGGCCTGCCACCCCGCGCCGAAATCCGCCACAGGTGCATGTTGGTCCGTTCCCCACCCACAAAAACAAAGGCCTTGCCATTGTCCGCCCACCGATAATCCTGGATCGGATTGTCAAACTGCCGGGTTACATTGCGGATCTTTCGCTTCTTTAAATCGATGACACAGATATAGCTGTTACTGTACCACGTTGTATCCCCATCCTGAGAAAGAAAGGCAACAGCCTTCCCATTGGGCGAAAAAAGCGGGTTGGTATCGTAGCCGGGCCGGCTGACAAGCTGTTCAATCTTTCCGGTTTTTAGAGTGACAATGGATAGATCTGCGTTGAAGTGGTCCGGCACTCTGGGTGTGGGCCGGTGGGAAAAAACGATCTTCTTGCCATCCGGCGACCAGTCGAAATTGTCAACCTGCATCTGCCCGCGGGTGAGTTGTTTCACTTCTTTTGTATTCACATCGATCACCCACAGATGCGTATAGCGAAAATCTCTATCAACCACCCGGGCATCGTCTTTCCGTTCCCTTTTTTTCTTCTCCTCGGGCTTCAGCGGTTCCTGCGCCAGAAAAGCAATTTTGCCGCCGTCCGGTGACCAGCGGAAAGCACGGATATCGGATTCAAACTCCGTTAGCTGTTCTGCCTCGCCGCCTTCCATGGAGAGCAGATAAATCTGCGCATGTTTATTCCGCCGCGAAATGAAAGCAATCTTGCCGCCGTCTGGTGACCAGCGCCAGTTCCGTTCGCTGGCCAGGGAATAGGTGAGGCGGATCGGTTCCCCGCCGGTGGAGCGAATCATCCAAATGTCGGTGTTGAAGCGGTTTTTCTTTAAATTCACCTGCCGCACGCCAAACAGAATCCACTTGCCATCCGGTGAGAGCTGAGTGTCAAATACCGAACGGATCTGAAGCACGTCCCGGATGGTCATCGGTCTTTTCTTGCCTGGAGCTCCGGACAATCCCTGTGAACCCAGAAAAAGAAACGCAAGCAGCCAAATTCCCGCTCTTTTTATCATCACTGCTCTCCTTATTTTGCCCGGATACTTACCATTGCCATTTCTCCCGGTGCGGGGTTACCCCGCTTTCCTTACTTCTGTGCCCGTTTGCCTGCTCTCCGAAACCGTGGATTTTTTTCCGTAGAGGTACCGGTCAAACCAGCGGATACTCCGCTCAAGCATATCTTTGCGGTGATAGTATTCCCGAATGCCGTGTCCTTCGCGCGGATAGATCACAAATTCTACAGGAATTCCCCGTTTTTTCAGCGCGAGATAGAAATTCTGCGCCTGCGGCAGCGGATCACGAAAATCCCGCTCGCCATGAAGGATGAGCACGGGCGTCTGGACATTTTTCACGTGCCACATGGGAGAGCGCTCGTGCACCAGCGTTTTTTGCTCGTAGGGCAGACCGCGAAAATATTCTTCCACGTCATACTGAATGTCATCATGGCCGTATACTGAGAACCAATCGGTTACCGCCGCGCCCACCACAGCGGCTTGGAACCTGCGGGTTTGGGTCACAGCCCAGGCTGCCATGTACCCACCGTAGCTCCATCCCCAAATCCCCAACCGTTCCGGATCGGCCATTCCGTTTTTGATGAGTACGTTTAGGCCTGCCATCAGATCCTGAAAATCCTTTCCTCCCAAATCACCGATGTTGGCCCGCAGAAAATCCTCGCCATACGCAGTGGATCCGCGAACGTTGGGCAGCAAAACCAGATAGCCTTCGGCCGCAAGCAACTGGGCCAGGCTGTGAAACCGGAGTGAATAATGGCCAGCCGGTCCCCCATGCGGCATCACCACCGTGGGATACAGCAGGCCTTTCTCATAACCCAGCGGTTTTACAAGCAAACCCTCAATAGTCAGGCCGTCTTCCGCCTCCCACGAAATGGCTTCCACCGTGGCCAACGCAATCGCATCCAGTTCAGGATGCTCATGGGAAAGAAGTTGTTCGCGGTAGGGTTCCAGCGTTGCGCGGCAGACTTCCGGTGGTCGCTGTGGGTCGCTGCGGGTAAACGCCAGGATCTGCCCATTGGCAGAAAGGCTCAGCGAACGCCGCACAGCGCCCGGCGGCGACAGACGCTGCCAACTGGACTCGTCGATACGAAAACGAACGACAAATGTGCTGGTCTTTTCGTCTGCCAGACAAATGAGGGTGCGGCCCCCCTCCGTCCAGGCAAATTCCACAATATCGCCCGGATAGTCCGCCGTCAGATTTTTCCAGGCGCTTCCATCGGGCTGGACCAGAAAAATGTTGGGCTTGCGCAAAATATCGCCGATCTCCGGCCCGCGCGTATTGATCACCGCCAGCCATCTTCCGTCGGGAGACCAGGCCGGCGACCGGAACCCCACTTCTCCCGGCAAAAGCCGCCGCTGTTTGCCCGTAGATAGCTCCAGCACCCAGAGCTCCGAACGTGAAAGCTCCTCCGCCACCCGAAAGGAAGCACGGGTATAGGCGATGGCTTTCCCATCTGGAGACCACGCCGCATCCAGGACGTTAAAATCTCCGCGGGTCAGTCGGCGCAGCTTCCGAGTAGACAGATCCAGCATCCACAAATGCTGTTTTTGTTCCGTCTCTTCCCATACGATGGCATCCTCACCGGCCTTTTTTCTCCGGCTTTCTTCCTCCGTCAGAGTATCCCGTAACACCAGCGCCAGGGCTGTTCCATCGGGCGACCAGGCATAACGGACCACGCCCTCTTTCCAATCGGTAACCTGGTCAGCTTCCCCAAAAAACGGGTTCATCAGAAAAACCTGTTCTTTACCGTCAGTACGCCCCAAAAAGGCAAACCACTTCCCATCTGGAGACCAGCGCGGCATGCGGGCCCCTTCTGCAAAACGGGTCAGCTGAACCGGCCCGCTGGTTTTCCCTCCGAGACGGTAAATCTGGGAAATGCGTTTCCGGTGATCCCTATCCCAACGGGAGACGGCGTACAGAACCGTCTGACCATCCGGCGAAAGGTGCGGCGAGCTTACGCTGGCCAGATTGAGCGCCATATCCACCGTTAGCCGTTGGCCTTCCGGCTTGCCCGGCCGGCGAAGCACATACCGTTCAAACCAGGCCAGCTCTTCTTCGACCTTCCGTTTTTGCAATTTGGGTTCGCCAATGCCATGTCCCTGACGCGGAAACAGAACAAACCGGGTTTTCTTGCCCATCTGGCGGAGGGCCGTGTAAAATTGCATGGCCTGAAAACGTGGTACGCGCACGTCCCGTTCACCCTGGAGGATGAGCAGGGGGGTCTGCACATTTTTGACGTAACTGAGAGGCGAAGCTCGCCAGTACTCCTCAGGATCGCTCCAGGGATGGGCGCCAAAATAGGCCTCCAGTACACTTGGGATGTCGTTCTGGGAGTACATGGAAAAGATTTCGGTGAGACCGGCGCCGGCGCTGGCGGCCCGAAAACGGTGAGTTTGTGTAACCGTCCAGAACGTCATATAGCCGCCGTAGCTCCATCCCATCACACCCAAACGCTGCGAATCCGCAATACCAGCAGCTACCAGCGAATCCAGCCCACTCATAATGTCTTCAAAGTCGCCCTGGCCCCAGTCACGGATATCGGCGCGCTGGAATTTCGTACCGTATCCCGAACTTCCCCTGAAATTGGGCAAGAACACGGCAAATCCTTTGCCGGTGAGAATATGCGGATAGGTGGCCCAGCTGCACAGGAAAGACCGGGTGTAAACTCCCGAAGGCCCACCATGAATACCAACAATGGTCGGAAATGGAGGCTCGCCTTCTGGCAGCACCAGCAATCCTTCCACGGGCGTTCCGTCTTTGCTACGCCATCGAGCGACGACAGTGCGTCCCAGCTTCACATTTTTCAGCCAGGGATTGCTGAAAGTCAGACGTTTCGGAGCAAAGTTCTCCAGCGACGAGCTATACACTTCGACGGGTCGGTCTGGCTTCTGCAGTAGGAAGGCCACCCGCTGGCGGTCTCGCGAAAAGGAAAAGCTGCTTAATACATTCTCATCCTGGCTGATATTTTCCACCCTTCCGGTGGAAATGTCGATCCGGTAAAGGTTAGAACGCACACCGTCTACCGTAGAGAAATAGATGAAACGGGAATCGGGAGACCATTCCTGCGGCACGATGGTGCGGTCAAAATCTGTTTCGACAGGCTGGGGTTCCCCACCAAAGGCGGGAACAAGATAAAGTTTTGCCGGCCCGATCCAGGAGCCTGGTCCCGGGCTGTAAGCAAAGGCCACCCACTGGCCATCAGGAGAGGGCAGAGGAGACGTTTCAGCTCCTTCTGTCGCTGCAATGGGCCGGACTGCACCGGAATCGGCTGGAACCATCATGATATCGGCTTTGGAGCGGTCATCAGGTTTCGGCGTGGGACGCCGCACAAAATAAATAAAGCGGTCATCGATTGACCACCGCGGCTGTGAGACTGTAAAGTTCCCGCGCGTCAGCCGGCGGATCTTCTTTGTTGCCACATCCAGAACATACAGATGAACCATCCGGAAATCTTCATCGACAATTCGGGCATCATCTCCGGCCCGGCGCCGGCGTTCCTCCTCCCGGGTCAAGGAATCAGCCATGGTAAAGGCAATTTTTCGCCCATCATGAGACCAGCGCCACTCGCGCACTCCAGTCTTGACATCGGTAAGCTGTCCCGGCTCTCCATAAAACGGATTCATCACCCAGATTTGAGACCTCCCCGAACGGTTGGAGAGAAACCCGATCATTTTTCCATCGGGCCGCCACTGAGGCCCCCACTCCGAATACTTGCCGCGCGTAAGCTGGAGCGTATCTCCTCCGGAAAAAGAAACGCGGTAAAGATGGGTGACGCGCCGGTTCTCAGAAAGAAGGGTCCGGGAAATAGTGTAAACAATCCACTGCCCATCTGGCGAAATTTGAGGACTGGACACCCTCCGCAGGCGAAAGAGATCATCTACTTCCATCGGGCGTTTTACCCGTGCTTGCGCCGGTTCCTGCAGCAACAGCAAAAGAGCCAACCAGTAAAAAAGCCGCCGCATAAGCCCCTCCAGCGTCATCTAAAGATATTCACAACCACCTGCTTCCCGGGTGGGCTGTCCCCAAAGATGCCCCACCCAGATCTCAACCATCCCCTGTTTTCCAGGGCAGGCCAGACGTTTTACCGGATCACAACGAACTCGATCCGGCGGTTTTTCGCCCGGCCTTCCGGCGTGCGGTTATCGGCAATGGGATGATCTTCGCCCAGCCCGACAGCCACCATCCGGGACGGATCAATCCCCTTCTGCACCAGGTAGCGCTTTACCGCTCTGGCCCGGCGCTGGGAAAGAATAAGATTTTTTGCTGCACTGCCAACATTGTCGGTGTATCCGCGGATTTCAATGCGGATCTCCGGATACTCAGCAAGAACGTTGTAAATGCTATCCAGTACGGCTTTGGCCTGGGCTGTCAGCTCAGCACTTCCAGAACGGAAAGTAATGTTGGGAAAAACCAGCCGCATCCCAACTTCCAGCCGGCGCTTCGGCTTTTCGGGAGCCCGATCCGGACATCCATCCTCATCCCGGTAACCGTTTACGGTTTCTGCCTGATCCGGACACTGGTCCACACTGTCAGGAATTGCATCTCCGTCGTTGTCATAATCGGGACACCCGTCCTCATCCTGAAAACCATCCCGGTCCTCTGCCAGGTTTGGGCATTTGTCCTTCACATCGGGAATTCCATCCCCATCGTTATCGGGATCCGGACAGCCGTCCTCATCCTGGAAACCATCCACATCTTCTTTTTCGTTGGGACATTTATCCTTCACATCCGGGATTCCATCCTGATCGTTATCAGGGTCCGGGCAGCCGTCCGCGTCCTGGTACCCGTCAAAATCCTCTTTTTCGCCGGGACAGCTATCGTACCGGTCCAGAATCCCATCGCCGTCGGTATCGCGAGGTTTTCCAAAAAGGATCTTCAGACCGAGGCGGAATTCGAGAATTCCGTTGTTCGCATCGCCCGGGCCTTTGTAGATGACCCGCTCATTGGGCACACCATTTACAGGACGGCCCACAAATCCGGTTCCTACGATATCCAGGGTCTGATCATACATATAGCTGTAAAAACCGCCCACATCGAGCAGCCAGTGTTCCCCCAAAACCAGGGTGGCCCCCAGGCCGATCTTTCCCGCTGCATTCCACTGCGTCCCATGAACACTCACGCCACTGGGAGTAAGCAGCTCGTCTTTCCATTTTGCGTACCGGAGCTGCCAGACCACAGCACCGGCCCCAAGGGAAAAGAATGGCCGGAAAAATCCCTGGTCTGAAAAATAGCGACGGACAGAAAAGGTGAGCGGGACCAGCCACGTGCGGAAATACCGGTAAGGAGCAAGCGAAGTATGCCGGATCTGGCTGTTTGCAGCCCGCGGCCTCGTCCATCCTGCCCCGGCTTCCCCCACCAGCATCCATAGATCCCCCATGCCCCAAAAAATTTCCATTCCCCCCCAGGGACCGATCATAGCATCATCCGATACCCCCCCAATTAGCTTTTGCGGGCCGACAAACAGCCCAATACCACCCCGCCTTCCAAATTCCTGCGCACCGGCAGTACCTACGATGAACAGGACCACCAGTACTGACAAAAGGGCCAATCGACGCATTTTTCCCTCCCATGAAGAATAGGCGTGAGGATCCACTCCGGCGATCACATTGGAACATAACCATTCCATCATTTTCATTCAAGGCAAAAATGGCCTGTGCAAGCCGTCCTGATCCATTGGCCAGGCCCTGTCCGGTCCTGGTCCCACCCGGATGGTGCCCCGATTCTTCTTTTTTCTAACCGGCCCCCCACCTATTTTCGCCCTGGCTCGAAACCTTTCGGATTCCCTCTCCAGGCGATTACTTCCGACCCTGTAAAGCGAGCTGCTGGATCTAAAACATTGCGGGAATGGCAGGGCGTTTTCTGGCGCGGTACCGCAGGTACAACCAAGGTGCAATCAGAAGCAGCACGTTCATCAGCACAAGCAACCCACTCGGCCATCCCGATGGGGGCCGCTTCAGAGAAATTGCCAGCTGGCCGCAACAGGCCGCGATCCGGGTTACGCGGAACTGAAACGTCCGGCTGCGCGCGTAGAAACCGACATCATCCCTGGCAGAGACATAATAGCGGACAGTCGTTCCTGTGGGATGTCCCGGAATGCTGGCCTGATAGTGGTTCGGATTCACATACTGCATTTGCAACGAATCCTTTCCGGATTCCCCGGCACGCCAGTAAACAAGAAACACTTCCTGAACCTGGCCGTCATCCACCACATAGGTGGAGATGACATACGGGCCGTCGGGATTATCGGTGTCGTCGTAGTCGGTGGTCAGCGCGATAAGAGGCTTCCGGCTTAGAGCACGGAATGCGTTGAGCCGCCCATCTGTTTTGACCAGGTCCTCCCAAGCACTCAAATAATCCACGCCGCCAAGGAGGCGCAGTTTGAGCGGCGCGAGGGCAATTCCGGGAAACTCAGCTGCCACCAGCGCGGCCACTCCGGTCACAAACGGAGTTGCCATGGAGGTACCGCTTAGCCACTCGTAGCGATTCCCCGGGTAGGTGCTGAGAATCCGTTCTCCGGGAGCGGCCAAATCCACGGTCTCTTCTCCATAATTGGAAAAATCAGCACGCCGGTCCCGGTCCGTACTGGCCGCCACAGAGATCACGTTGGCCACCTCGTAGTTGCTGGGATAGTGGGGAGATGTATCATTGTTTTCCCCATCATTACCAGCAGCTGCCACAAAAAGGACGCCCCTATCATTGGCATAGCGGATTGCATCTTCCAGAGCCCGGGAATACTGCCGACCGCCCCAGCTATTGTTCAGGATGCGGATGCCCATATCGGCGGCATAGAGAACCGCCTCAATGGCATCGGACACATAGCCTGATCCGTCAGCGCGCAGGAATTTCAGCGGAACAAGTCCCGCTTTCCAGCAGACCCCTGCCACGCCAGCCCCGTTATTGCCCGAAGCAGCTACGATCCCGGCAACATGCGTTCCGTGACCGTTATCATCCATTGGGTCGTTGTCGCCGTTCGCAAAGTCCCACCCGCGCCAATCGTCCACGTAACCGTTCCCATCATCATCCACACCATTTGTCTCCTTTCCGCCTCCATATTCCCCGGGATTCACCCAGATATTGGACTGAAGGTCCTCGTGGCGGTAATCGATGCCGGTATCGATGATTCCCACCAGCACTGAAGGACTTCCGGTCTGCTCTTCCCAGGCCTCTGGCGCATCGATATCGGCATCGGCCGTTCCACCGGTCTGGCCGGTGTTGTGCAAGCCCCACTGCTGGGAAAAACGTGGGTCATTTGGTACTTCCAGGGCCCTGACGATAAAATCCGGTTCCACATATTCCACAATGGCCTCCGCTGCTACGCTGACGATTGCGGCCCGCATTGCTACTCCGGGCGCCGTCCGCAGCAGCTGAAGATCGAGGGCCGTAAACTCCTTGACCTTTTCCATCCCCCTTGATTGCAAAAACTGGCGGATCTGTTCGGGCGTGGCATCCGACCGGAAGCGGACAATCAGACGCTGTTGTGCAAATTCCATTTCCTGCAGCTTGTCCAGGCTGAAGGAGAGTTTGGCCTGGATTTCCTCGGTCGTTACCTGCTCATCGGCCGTGTAGATATAATCCTCTTCCACATACTCCACCTCCTCTATCGACTCCGCGGCCTTCCGCAAATCGGCCAGGGCAGCGGTCTTCGGGCTTTCACAGAGGACCATCCTCAGCTGCCCAATTTCTTTCACAGGCTTAAGCTGCAGCACATTCAAAATGGAATCCCTCGTCCTCTCCGGTGTACCGGGCTTGAACTTGATCAGAACCCGTGTTTGACTGAGCGTCCAGAGAGGTAGAGATATCGCCAGAAGCAAGATAACTATGCTTTTGCGGTCCATTGCTCCCTCCAGAAATTAAGTGAGAAATGTTTTGATTCTCCGCCGGTGAAGCGCCCTGCTATCTGATCATCGAAATACGGATCGCCGTAGAGGATTGTTGCGGTGTGAAATGCAACCGGAGCAGGTTTTCCTGCGAATCCCATTCACGTTGAAGAATCCCAGAGGCATCTCCATTTGCAGAAAGCTGTACTTCAAGAGGCTTTGAAGGCAGGCGCATGACGAGATCGGCAGGAATTTCGGGAAACGAACGAAAAATAAACGACACCGTGAGGGAATCTGCCAAAAGATCCGCAACCATTCCCGTCGCAGCCAGGACAGCGACGGTATCCGCCGGTATTGCCTGCAGATCCACAAGCAGCAGGGGGTCTCCCGGCACAGGCTGCGGATCGCGCAAAACCGGGAACCCTTCGTTCCACAAGCTGAGCCATCTGCCTTTCATCACCGTGCTGTCCTTCGACTGGCTGCAATTCTCTTCCGGAATGAAAACCACGTGAAATGGTCCCCGCGCCCGATGGAGAATTCGCGGAGCAAAAAAGCGGGAGGAATCCGGCGCCACAAGCTGCAGAATGGAGAGAAAGGAGTTCCAGAAAATCTTGCCGCTTTGTGGCATGGTTGCCAGTTCGGCTGGAGAGCTCCGCTCCGTATAAATGACGCCCTTGCCCACCTTGTGAAATCCCGCTTCTGGATACAGCCCAACTCCGGTGCGGTCAAAAAGAGATTCATGAGGCCGATCGTAGTCGGCACTCCACCAGCCTTCCAGTTCATCAAACGGGCCGGTTTGGCCGGTATAAAAGAAAAGAACACCCCCGCGTCTGCGCACCCATTCCTCCAGTGCCCGGTTCACGGCCCCGATGACAGGCCGGTAGGCCTCATAGCTGCCAACCAGAACCTCAAACTGGTTCAGAAAAGATGGATCGACGGCGCGGTTCAAAGGTACAACCTCTACAGGTACGCCACTCTGCAGATAAGGCAACAGCAGTTCAAAAAAAGCCGGGATTTCCAGCTGCCACGGAGACCCAGCCTGAAGAAGAAACGACGAACCAAAAAAGACGCCTGTACGCGGCCAGGGAAAACCGCACCACCGCCATTGGCCCACAGGCACCGTTTCTCCTGCCTTCAAAACAAACGCGACCGTTCCAAGAAGATGGTAAAGAGGTACTGCTTCGTCAACGGGAAAATCAGGCAACGTGAAGATCAGATTCCGGTCCTCATCTTGAAGGAGCAGGGCAGCAGCGATCTTCTTCATGGTTTGCAGCCAGTCTTCGGGCGTATGCGCTACCGCGTTCGGGATCTCGACCAGCAGCCAGAAGGAGGAGTCGTAAGGCGCAGCGTGTTTCCACCAGCTGATGTTCGTGTAGCTTTCGGCAAACCAGCGCAGACGCCGGTTTCCCTGGAAAAGTAGCTCTTGCTGGTTCCACCGCGAAAGAATGCGGCCTATGTACCCGAAAGAAGACGGCAGAGAATCCAGATTCGGTATCAGCACACCCGCTTTCCCGGCTTCCACGGGAGACGGAAGTTCGACAAACAGGCGCAAGCCCTGAGCTTCCGGCAGCTGCTTGACCTGCTGGAGGAAATGGTTCAGCAGCCGTTGTTTGGCTCTGGCTGCCGACCACCATGCTGCTGCCGAGTCATCCGGAAAACCGGCAAATCCCGATTGGCTCCGCCACGTTTTGAGAAAAAGTTCGCTGAAACCGGCACGGGCATCATAGAGAGGATCACGCAAAATCACCCCCCGGATTCCCATCTGCTGCCGTTCCAGAAGAATTCTTTGTATTCGGGAAACTGCTCCCTTCCCCGGAAAAAGCAGAATCCGTTCCAATAGACGGGCAGGTGTTCCCCCACGGGCAAGCTGATAAGATTTTCCATTCCCATCAAGCAGGGCCTGAACCCGGAGAACCGCGTTCTTGTGGTCCCGGAAAAGGCCCTCAAGAAGGCGGCGGCTGCCACTGGACCAGCCTTCTCCATCCACAACAAGCAGGTCCGTGACCGGTACATGCGGAAGAGAGACCGGAGAGGTCAGGCAATAACCAACGCGCACCGGCGGCGGATAAGCCACCTGCTGCGGCGATTCCTGGCGGGCTGTACACCCCCTCAACAAAACCAGCAACAGGGCAGATGCTGCAAGAAAATATGGCAGACGATTGGGCATAGACGTTCTCCGGGATTTGGCAAGGGATCTGGTTGTAGAAATGGTAGCGAAAAATCGGCTAACTTGCAAGAAGAACTTTGCTGGCGTACATTCCAGTAAACAGACAACAGATAGGTGCTGAAAGGATTAACAAAACGCCAAGGAGAAAGGGATGCAGTTCGAAGCACTAAGCAACGACCGCATCGAATGCGCCTGGATTGGTATTCCATCCGGGCACAAACACATCCGCGTTTTTCTGAAATGCGGGGAACGGATTTTTGTTTTCAACGAGGCAGCATTCAGCAACCTCCTGCGCGGTTTTCTGACCGTAGTGACCCACCCCAGCCTGTCTGCCGTAAAACTGGAACGGAAGGAAATTTCGGATGGTAAGCCGGGATATGATCGGTTTCAGCTTCTGGAATCGCCTGCAAACAAACAGGCGCAGACGGAACTGGACGCGATTTTCGAACAGTCCGTTGCCAGTGCAAAAACCGGCAAAACCAACACGTAATGCCGCACCGCTCACTGGAAAGAAGAAAAAAGCCGCAAGGCTTCCTGGAGCAGAGATAAAAACGCATCCGGAAGCCCTCACGACCACGAACGCTGGATAATGGCAACGGGCCATTCCCCTCAAAAAATGGGGCGTGCTACAGGCCCAGCCCAAGGATCATGCGCAGTTCAACGGCAGCTGTCCCCTCCGGAACGCTTCCAAGGGCAAAGGCCGAGCCCAGCGCTACCCAGAGCTTTTCGCTTCCATGGGCAATTACAGGTCCGGCATAATGCGCGTCCTTCTTCCCTTTGAATTCCACACCGAGACGGAACAGAGGAGAAATCCCATAGCTCAGCCCGACGGCATACCCCGCCAGGAGTTCCCACTCCTCCCCTTCATTCTCAAGCTCGAAGATTGGGTTGATGGAAAGATTGAGGCGTCCAATATCCCGAGCCAGGACCAGTTTCCCTTCCAGTTTGTGCTCAGAAAAATCGGCTTTACCGCTATATTCAGCATAGAGCAGAGGGTCCAAACGGAAAAGGCTTCTTTCCGCCAGGCGGTAGCGGGCGCGGAGTTTAAATCCGTCATACTGAAATGCGCCACCCGGTTCCTGAGAAAATATCTGATAAATGGAGAAATCAAACCGGGATGTCATCCCTACCTCGACCTCAAACTGATGTTCAGCAACCACCCTGTTTTTAAGCCGTCCAAACTCAGGCGCAGAAAGTGTAAAGTAATGCTCTATTTCTCCTTCCCCGCGTGGAACAGTCAGGTACTGATACGTCCAGACGTACCAACGCTGATCGGCGTGAGCCTGCAACACGGTGGCGGCCAGCAGAACCCACAGGAAACTGCCAACTCTCCTCATGAGAAACCTCCTCCTTTCGGTCCATTCCAGCAATCGCTTTCGCCACGTTTTCGCCACAAGCAAAATACCGAAACAAGTCACAAAAATTCCAGCAAAATTGGTATTAAATCTCAATACGCATATAGGTTCCTCGGAAGTTCTCCCAATCCTCTGGCGAAGATTTTCACAAATCTGTGGAACTATTCAACCGCTTTTACGGGCAGGTAAGCGATGCGGCCACAGCACATTTTTCGGAAGATCGCTTGTCTCTTTTTGCTCTTCAGCTTTAACCTCTCTGCGATCAAAAAGAGCTCAAGAAAACTACCGGACAAGCGGTCCCGGTGTTCAGAATGCGGGCTAAATGGGATGGAAATCTCAGGAAATGGCAGAAAAAATGTACAATTCCATTTCCCAGATAGGTGGTGCAAGCGGCAGGTTTTCGGGAAAAATGCCGCCTACCTGCACACTGACGCGGTTGGCATATAAAAGAATCTCGTGCCCCATATCCCTCCGCGCCACAGCGGTACACTACCTATTAAAACATAAAAAAACGCCGGCCCTGAAAAGGCACCGGCGTTCAGCTATCCGCTTCGGAAGAAAAAACTATTCCTTCTTTCCTTTCTCTTTCTCCTCGCCCTCAGAAGTGTCTTCTTTCTTATCTTCCGTTTTTGCTTCGGCACCGCTTCCTTCAGCCCCAGTTTCTTCCTTTTTCTCTTCTTCCTTCTTCTCTTCTTCTTTCTTCTCCTCAAACGTGGTCACTTCCTCTTCCTCTTCCTTCCTCTCAAGGAGATTTTCTCCGTCGTGTTTCTTTCTCATCACCAGGTACATCAATGTGAGGCCGGCATTGCCCGTAGCTTCCGCATAAGACACAACCAGTCCCCCAACAGCCAGCATGAAGACGGCAAAAATGTAGGAACAGACCTTCATCCAGGGAGCCATATCCACAACCGGGAAGAAATCGCGGGCAAAATAGAAGACGCTGGCGAAATCGCCAAAGAGGTAGTCGAACCAGACGCGGGTAGGAGCCAGAACGTACTGGGTGTAGTATAGAGCCTGCTGGCCCAGCTGCATGAATTTATCGCCCATGGCCAGCCCAAAAAGCCCGGAATAGATGAACCACGCCTGCTTCACAGAATAGGCGAGAATCACAAAAGCCAGCACCTCAATGACGGCCACGACCACCCCGTAGGCAATAATTCTCCACGGCTGCCCTGTGGCAATGGAAAAGGACTGAAAAACGGCCTCAAAACCGTCTTCATTGGTGGTGGCAATGATGGCTGGCACAAAAAAGAAGGCCACACCGAGCACCAATACGAGGAAGAAAACAAACAGCCCCGATCCCATGTAAAATAGGGTGAGAAATGCCGTAACAAATTCGCCCACATAGGGAATCCGGCCGAATAGCCCCATTACGAGCGCACCGATGACGAAAAACACAATGATTCCCAAAATTGCCACCGGCGCACCAAGCACAGAGGCCCACTTCTTAAAAGCAAACCCGAAGGCTTCCTTCCAGGTGTAAAAAGTTTCGCCTTTCAGGTTCATATACACGGCCCGGCTTACCGCTGTGTTGGTGAGAAGCAGAAAAGCAACCAGACCAAGAAGCCCGATGATATAAAGCACAAAGCTGTACCATGGGCCTCCAACTGAAAACAAACAGGGGAACAGCCCAAACCGTTCCCACATCGCCAGAAAGGATTTTCCGGCCACCATAAGGCTCACGTATGTGAACACCAAATAAAAGCCATAGGCCATCAGCAGGCCAAGAAAGTTGATCCAGATTCTCTGGAGACTGAAGGCAACCCTGGCCGACCGGAACAGATCCTTATAGTTAAAATGCAACTCGACCATTCTTCCTCCCTATCTTTGGTTCGAATTTCACCCCTTCTGCAGAACCCACTGAAACTGGTATGAACAGGCGCTGGAATTTGCATAAACAGTTGATTTTACAGCATACTAACAAATTTCGCCAAAAATGTCAAGCGAAAAGTGCAAAGCGCCGGTCCATTCCCCGCCCATTACCACACGGGGCCAAAAAGGGTGGCAAGACGAGCCTCTTCGTTCTAATTTGAATAAAAAATGGGACGCTGAGGACAGCAGAGATGAGCAGGGCCCCTTCCGTTCCAAACTGGCGTATTTGTGTCGCTCCAATGCTGGACTGGACGGACCGACACTTCCGCTTTTTCATGCGGCTCATAACGCGCCACACTCTTCTCTATACCGAAATGATCACCACAGCCGCCATTCTTTTCGGTGACAGAGAAAAACTTCTCGGCCACTCCCCGCAGGAACACCCCGTTGCCCTGCAAATTGCCGGCAATGATCCCGTGGAGCTGGCCGAATGCGCCCGAATCGGTGAAGAATGGCAATACTGCGAAATCAACCTGAACCTCGGTTGCCCCAGCGATCGCGTTCAGCAGGGGAATTTTGGCGCCGCTCTGATGCGTCAGCCCCGTCTGGTGGCTCGGTGCATCGCAGCCATGAAAAAAGCCACCTCTCTGCCTGTTACCGCCAAACACCGTCTGGGCGTGGATGACCTCGATTCCTATGAATACCTCCGTGATTTTGTCTGGCGGCTCATCGATGCCGGATGCGACCGGCTCATCATCCACGCACGCAAGGCATGGCTGCAAGGTCTCAATCCAAAAGCCAACCGCCGGATCCCGCCGCTACGTTATGATCTCGTCTACCGCCTGAAGGAAGACTTTCCCGATCAGATCTTTGTGATCAACGGCGGCATTACCCGGCTGGAAGATGCTCTCCAACACCTCCAGCATGTGGACGGTGTCATGATTGGACGGGCCGCTTACGACAACCCCTACCTCTTCGCTGCTGCCGACGAACGCATTTTCGGTGATCCCACCCCGGTGCGCTCCCGACAGGAAATTGTGGAGCAGATGATTCCTTATATTGAAGAATGGCAGCGCCGCGGTCTCCGGCCCAAACGGATCATCCGCCACATGTTCGGCCTCTTTTCTTTTCGCCCGGGAGCCCGTGCCTGGCGGCGATACCTGAGCGAATACGCTCACCTGGAGCTGCCTCCAGCAGAAGTGCTCCGGAATGCCCTGAAAAAGGTTCCCGAATGGGTCCGGACCGAATCCCCCCAGCATCTACCTGCCCCCGCATCACCGAAGTTCAGCGCCTGAGCACTTTTCCGAAAAAAATACTTGACAGAAAAGGTGAACAATTGTATACTATAGTAAACGCATGTTCACCGGAGAAAGCCATGAGCCAGCGCATTATTTTTCATCTCGACGTCGATGCCTTCTTCGCATCGGCGGAACAAAGCTTGAACCCCTTTCTCCGCGGGAAACCCGTGATCGTTGGTGGACTGGCCAACCAGCGCGGCGTTGTGCACTCCGCCAGCTACGAAGCCCGCGCGTTTGGTGTGAAAACCGGGATGCCTTTGAGCCAGGCGCGAAAACTATGTCCGCACGCCATCTTTCTGAAAGGCAATTTTCTCCATTACCGGTACCTGTCCAGGTCGATTTACCGGATTTTGCAACAATATTCTCCCGCTGTGGAAATCTCCTCTCTGGACGACATGTACATGGATATGACCGGCATGTCGCGCCTCTTCTCTCATCCGGAAATTGCGGCAAAAGCGATCCAGCAGGAGATCGATTCGACCCTTCATCTTCCCGTATCCATCGGCATCGGCTCGTCAAAATTGATCAGCCGGCTGGCGTCGGCCCAGAATAAACCCCGCGGTATCACGTACATTCCCCCGGAACAGGAACTGGAATTCCTGCACGCACTTCCAGTCTCGCAGCTCATTGGCGTTGGGCATGTTACCGAATCCCTGCTTGCGGAACTCGGGATTCAGACCGTTGGGCAGCTGGCCAGAATTCCCAAACGGACCCTCGAACAGCTTTTCGGCACGAACGGTGTCCGGCTCTGGGAATTCGCCCACGGCATTGACCCGAGGCCCGTGCGTCCCTGGAAAGCCCGCCGCCAGATCAGCAGAGAAACCACGTTTGAAGAGGATACGGACGACCCCGGCCTGGTGCTGGCCACTCTTCAGTACCTCAGTGAACGCATTGCCATGAAGCTCCGGAAAGAACACCTTGTTTGCAATCGAATCTCCGTGCGCATCCGTTTCAGCGATTTCCAGCAGCGCGTCGCCAGCAGCAGGTTACCTCTGCCAACGCAGGACGCCTCGGCCATTGTCACCGTCATCCATCGCCTTTTTCGCTCCATTGCTGACCGGCGGGTCCGCATCCGCCACGTGCACCTGGCCGCCTCCCAGCTGGAACCTGAAAACTGGCAGCCGCAGTTTTTCCAGCAATCCGCCTCCAGGGAGGCGCTCCTGGATAGCATCGACGAAATCCGCCGGCGTTATGGCTTCACCGCAATCCTCCCAGCTACTACCAGAATGCTCCAGAAAAAATACAGGATGGAAAAACATGGCTACATCCTTCATACACCTTCACTGTCACAGTAATTTCTCGTTTTTGAACAGCACGGTGCCCGTAAGCGCGCTGGTGGAACGGGCCCGTCAGCTTGAAATGCCGGCCGTGGCCCTTACCGATACCAACGGACTGTACGCTGCCGTAGAATTTTACACCCGCGCTAGGGAAGCCGGCATCCGGCCCATCATTGGAGCGGAAGTGGATCTGGAGGATGGTTCGTCGCTGGTGCTTCTGGTAAAGGATTCGTGCGGCTACAAAAACCTCTGTGAGATCATCACCGCGGGCCGATATCGCGGCGGGCACCTGGGCTTCCGCCTCGACCCACATGTGGTTGCGAAACACGCACAGGGACTGATCTGTCTCTCGGGGGGCAAAAACAGCAGTATCTGCCATGCCCTCCGCCGCCGCAACCGCCGCCATGCTTTCCACCAGGCGCTTCTCTGGAAAGAGGTTTTTGGCGAAGACTTTTACATCGAACTCCAAATTTTCCAGCCCAGCGATGAGCTGGTGGCAACGTATCTGACCGGTTTGGCATCGGCGCTTCGCATCAAAACGGTAGCCACAAACGACGTGCACATGCTCCACCCGCGGGAGCAGGAAGTCTGGCGCGTGTTGCGTGCCATCGATCAAAACACCCTGACATCCCGCGTGGCGCTCCACGGCTCTCCAGACCAGTACCTGAAAACTCCGGCCCAGATGATGAAACGCTTCCGGGCTTTTCCCGAGGCCATCGAACACTCCCTGGAAATTGCCGAGAAATGCCATTTCGAATTTCAGCTCGGGAAACCGATCTTCCCTGCGGTCAATCTCAACCCCGGCGAGACAGCGGTCCAGCGCTTGCGCTCCCTCTGCGAACAGGCCCTACACCATCGGTACGGCCTCAACCGTGCAGCGGCAAAAGAGCGAATGGATCGGGAACTCGAAATTATTGCCCGCCAGGGTTTCGCCGAATATTTTCTTATCGTCAAAGAGGTGGTAGACTACTGCCGGAAAGAAAACATCCCCTGCGTTGGACGTGGTTCGGCGGCTGACAGCATCGTCTCATACCTGCTTGGAATTACCAATGTGGATCCCATCCGCCATGAGCTCTATTTTGAACGCTTTCTGAACCCGGAACGCAGCGACCCGCCCGACATCGATTTGGACATCTGCTGGAAGCGGCGCGATCAGGTGCTTCATTTTGTTTACCAGAGATACGGACAAGATCGCACCGCCATGATTTCCACGTACGTTACCTTCCAATTACGTTCTTCTTTCCGCGAAATCGGAAAGGCCTTGGGCCTGCCCGAAGACGAACTAAACGAACTGACGCGGGCTTTGCCCCACCGCGGTGTCGCCGATTTTTTCGACGCCATCGAAAACGTTCCCGAATGCGAAACCGTTGGCCAGCTCTTTTCCCGCCGAAAAAACGCGCGGGCAGAGTCCGTTTTTGACCGCATTCTGCGGATGGCTCGTTTCCTTTCCGGCTTCCCCCGCCACCTCTCCGTCCACCCGGGCGGAACCGTCATCGCCCCGGAACGAATCACCCACTACACCCCCCTTGAAATCGCGCGCGGAGGGATCGCCATCACCCAGTATGATATGCGCGGGATTGAAAAACTGGGCCTGGTGAAAATGGACCTTCTTGGTGTCCGTTCCCTCAGCATCCTTTCCGACACGGCAGAAATGGTAACACATTCCCGCAGAATTGCCGTGGACCTGAACCGCATCCCAGAAGATGACCCTGCCACGCTGGAGCTTATCCGGTCCGCCCGCACCATTGGATGTTTTCAGCTGGAAAGCCCGGGCATGCGGGGGTTGCTCCGGAAGATGCGGGTGGAAAACCTGGAAGATATCATCGCCGCCATTTCCATTATCCGCCCTGGCCCGGCCGAAGGCGGAATGAAGGAGCTGTACGTCCGCCGCCGGGCCGGACTGGAAAAAACGGAATACCCACACCCGGTCCTCGAGCCCATTCTCCGCAGCACCTACGGAATCATCCTGTACCAGGAACAGGTGCTGCAGGTGGCGCAGGCAATTGCCGGTTTGACGCTGGGCGAGGCAGACATTCTGCGCCGGGCAATGACCAAAAGCCGCGACCGCAGCCAGCTGCAGACTCTGCGCGACAAATTCATGGCCGGTGCCACCCGAAACGGCATCGAAGAAAATCTGGCAGCCAAACTCTGGGACTGGCTCACGCATTTTGTGGGTTACGGATTCAACAAGGCACACAGCGCTACTTACGGCTGGCTGGCCTACCAGTCCGCCTACCTCAAAACGCACTTTCCCCTGGAATTCATGACAGCGGTGCTGAACAACGAAGGCGGATACTACCCGCGTTTTGCCTATGTCGAAGAAGCCCGCCGTCTTGGGTTTACCATTCTGCCTCCCAGTGTGCTTTTCTCTTCGGCCCAGTTTGAGCCAGAAGGAAAAGCCATCCGGACCGGTCTGGCGGCCGTCCTGGATCTGCGCCAGCAAACCGTGCGGCGCATCCTGGCGGAGCGGCGCCGCCGTCCCTTTCGCGATCTTTATGACGTACTGCTCCGCACTGGAATGAACCAGCGGGAAGCGGAAAACCTGACCCGGTGCGGCGCCTTCCGGGAGCTGGAACCCAGTGAACCAAAAGCCCTGGCCAAAATCCGCATTTTCTACAAGAACTACCGCCGTAAACATGTGGCCGAGCTTTTCACCCGCGACCTGCAACTGGGTCCCTTCTCGAAATTCCAACGGATCCTCAACGAACTTACACTTCTGCGCTTCGCCATAACAGACCATCCCCTTACTCTGTTTCTCGACCAGAACCCCGGGATTCAATACGTGCCATCCATTGAGCTGGAGAAATACAAGAACAAAACGGTAACCGTGGTGGGTTGGGTCATCATGTTCCGACGCGTACCCACGCAATCCGGTGCCTATATGAAATTTCTCACTCTGGAAGATCTCCACGGAACCATCGAGGTGGTTCTCTTTCCGGACGTCTACAAACGATTCGGGCGTCAGTTCTCTCTGGTTGGGCCCCTTCAGGTAACCGGAAAGATCCAGTCCCGCGTTCCTGGAGAAGTAAACCTGATCGCCGAAAAAATCACGCCCATCCGGCTTTTTACCGAACACGAAGTCAGCGTTCCCATTCCCGAAACTCCCTTCGCGTTCTAACCTTTTCTGTTTTTTTAGAGAACCACACTCCCTCTTTTCGCTCAGGGCGGCAAAGGCCGCGGCCGGGAATCGACCAGCGGCCGCAACAGTACGGTCCCATCATTTCCTTGACAGCCGGGCTTCCGGCAAATCACTTTTGCATTTCAAGGCGAAATTTACTAATATTGTTTCCGAATTTCGCACGGCCTTCGCCCGTGTCTTCTTCAGGTGGCGGTTTTGATGGGAGGATGGAAAACTGAATGGCCAAAATAAAACCCGCACAAAAGACCCGCGCTGACCGGTCCCTTGAGAGATACCTTGAGGAAATTGGCAATTACGAACCGCTGCCACCGGAACGCGAAATCGAGCTGGCCCGGCGCATCAAGCGCAACGACCCACAAGCCCTGGAAGAGCTGGTTAAGGCCAACCTCCGTTTTGTGGTCAGTGTAGCCAAAGAGTACCAGCATCAGGGTCTCCCCATGGAAGATCTGATCAACGAAGGAAACCTGGGTCTGATCAAGGCGGCCCAGCGCTTTGACGAAACGCGCGGGTTTAAATTCATCTCCTACGCAGTCTGGTGGATTCGTCAATCTATCCTGCAGGCGCTGGCCGAACAGTCGCGTATTGTGCGGCTGCCGCTTAACCGGATCGGGACCCTAAATAAAATCGGAAAAATGCTGGAAACCTTGGGCCAGCAGTACGAACGCGAACCGGCCCTGGAAGAACTGGCCCAGCACCTGAACATGACCTCGCGGGAAATCACGGAGACCATCAAAACTTCAGCCCGCCACATCTCCCTGGACGCTCCCATGCAGCCCGGTGACGGCGACAGCAATTCCCTTCTGGACGTGGTCCAGAATGAAGAAATCCCCTCTCCTGACAACGATCTCATGCGGGAATCGCTGCGGGCGGATCTTGATCAGGTCCTGAGCACACTTTCCTGGCGGGAGGCAAAAATTCTCAAACTCTATTTCGGGATCGACCAGGAAAGGCCATATACCCTGGAAGAGATCGGGGAAATTTTCAATCTGACCCGTGAGCGGGTCCGACAAATTAAAGAAAAAGCCCTGCGGAAACTACGACACAAATCGCGCTGCAAAACCCTCCAGCAGTATCTCGGCTGATGCAGAAAAAGGCCGTCCGCTGAGCGGGACCGCGTGTTTTCCGGCTATTCAGCCCCGCTCCAATTTATCCATTGACAGCGCTCAACAAAAGCATTATATTGTTTTTTGAGAAGTTAGAAACAAAAAGGATTCTTCATGGGATTACGCCAGACTTTGATCCTGCAGCGCACCCGGCTTATTCGTCGCCTGAAAAAGGAGGAACGAAAGATTAGCTTTCCTCTTTCCGTCCCGCCTGGAAAGAAAATTGTGGTTTTTCTTCCTGCAGAGCTGGCGTCAGAGGTATCCATCTCCGAGCTGCGCGAACAATTCTACCCTGTTGCTCCCGGCGCAGAATGGCATTTCCTGCGGCCAGAGGGCGGTCAGCTGACTGCGGCAGAGAGTGCCCCCCCTGTTTACAGCCCCAATTCCGTAACGGTCCTGGGGGCGGTGAAAAAAAGCATCCGCACCTGGCTCAGGGACCGGGTCTTCCTGGTAATTGATCTGAACACGACTTTTGAACCTGTGGCTGCCTTGCTCTCCCGGGCAACACAGGCCCCGGTACGGATCAGCTTCCTCAAGCCCCACGGGCATCTGTTCTTCAATATTCTCGTCCGTACCGGAGGAACGTCCTTCCGGGAAGCAGCTGAAAGCATGCGAAAATACCTCGCCCGCCTTATCGTCGCCGCCGGCGAGGCTGTACCTGCGGAACCATAATTCATCCAAAAATGGACCTGCAGAAAAAACTGGAAGAACTGGAAAAGCGCTACCAGGAGGTTGAGAGCACGAATCGCTCGCTATCGGGCCGGCTTTCCGAACTGTTCGTTCTCTACAACCTCGCCCGTGTACTCAGCACCACATTCGATCTCCATCAGATCCTCACCCGCATTCTCAAGCTGTTCCGCGACTCCCTGTCGATCCGCTACGTCTCTCTGCACATCGATCCCTCCTACCGGGAGATGCTGCAGCTGGAAAGCCCTTACGGCACGTCCAAAGAGGGACAGCAGGTTGTGCTTCTCCCGAAAGAGGAATGGCTGGACCACCATTCAGAACCGGGCCCCATCCTCCGCCTTGTCCGTGATGAGTCCGATGCACGCATCCTGGATGGTGACGTTCCTGTCCTTTTCCCCCTGGAACTTGCCGGTTTTCCGCTTTTTATTTCCGGAAAAAAGGTGGCCGGCTTCCTGAATTTCTTCCGCGAAGCGGAAAACCCCTTTACCCAGGACGAAATCCGCTTTTTTGGACAACTGGCTCAGGAACTCAGTAACATTCTGGACAAAGTTGTTCTTTTCGTCCAAACCAGAGAAGACACGTACCGCGACCACCTGACCGGAACCTATAACCGGCGGTATTTCAACCAGCGCATCGAAATGGAAATTAAACGGGCGGAACGCTACAAACGAAACCTTTCCCTTCTGATGATCGATATCGATAATTTCAAGGACCTGAACGACGAGTACGGACACATCACCGGTGATGAAGTACTGAAAAACCTGGTAGCAATTGCGCAAAAGAACCTGCGTTCCTCGGACGTCCTGTGCCGGTACGGCGGTGAGGAATTTGTGGCACTTTTACCGGAAACCAATGCCCGGAACGCCTTTATCGCTGCCGAAAAACTGCGGATTGCTATTGAGCAAAATCTTGCCATTGTGGAAGCTGGAATAAAACGACCGGTTACCGTATCCATTGGTGTTTCCAACTTTCCCAACGATGCCTACTCCGCAAAGAGTCTCGTGGAAGCCGCAGACCGGAGGCTGTATCTGGCCAAAAAGGCGGGCAAGAACCGCACTGTGGGTTCCGAAAACGAAAGGGATTTCGAACCCCTGGAATCCGATCTCTCTTCCTGATGGCCAAAACAGGAAAGGCTTCTTTTCACTGCACAACTGGGCCGAAATGCATTTCCGCATGAAAAACAGGAGGGTTCAATGAACAGAAAAACGCTATTTTTGTACGGCCTGGCCCTGGCGGCCTTTCTGTCTGCCTGTGCAGGCGGAAAAAAATCTCTGAAAGATCTGGCTACCGCCGGCATTGATTTGGTTTATAATACGCCACCGGGACTTTCTGCCAGCTACGAAGTGACCACCCGCAGCAACATACAGCAGAACATCATGGGACAGGAGCAGGCTTTTGAAACATCCAGCTATCAGATCTTCACCTTGCGGGCTGTAAAAGTAGAGAAGGACGCCATCCAGTTCGACGTGAAATTTGACTCCCTCCACTTCCAGAATCCCATGTTTCCTTCGCTGGAAGATTTCAAAAAGCTCCTGCTCCGATCTTCCATTCGCCTTTTCGCCAACCGGAAGGGCAAAGTGACAAATATCGAAGGGATTGACGAGCTGCAACGGCACCCCCTTGGAACAAACATCCAGACCCAGCTGAAAAACATCCTTTTTGTTTTCCCCGATCAAAAAGTAAAAACAGGTGACACCTGGATAATACAGGACACCAGCCTTGTCAAATCTGGCGGTCTGGACATTACAGTCATCAGTCACACCACTTACCGTTTTGCTGGCATGGAACAGATCAGTGGGCGGGAGTGCATCAAAATTGTGGGCGACAGTCAGCTAAAACTTTCGGGTGCCGGGACCCAAAGCGGCATGGAAACGTTGTATGAAGGCACCGGTACGAGCCACCAGATCTATTATTTCGACTACGCCCAGGGCATTCTGGTCCAGGCCAGTCAGGAAGTGAACACCGACGGTTTGGCCTCGCTCCCCTCTCAAGGTCTGGACATTGCAACATCAACCCGGCAGACGACGCAAACACGACTGATAAAATAATCGAAATCAATTTGGAAGAATCACGGTTTTTTGAAGGGCAGGCGGCCAATGCGAAAAGCCTTCTCAATACCAAAGCGGCGGACGTAATAGGTTAACTGGTGGAGCAGCCTCTGACCCGATCCCTCCGCTGATTCCGGTAGCAGAACCGCCAGCTGACCAGAGGGATCTAGGATGAAAATGGTTCCTTCAGATGTGTATTTTTTAAGGATGTGCGAAACCACAGCCAGGGCCCGCTTCAGAAAATCGATCCCGTGTGGCTCTGTTACAAACCGGATGAGCAGCACTTCCTGTCCGGTTTCCCGCGTCTCTTTGAGAACTTCTTCCAGGGTTTTTCCGGCAGGAAGCTCCGTTACCGCCAAACCGGCCCGTTCCAATATACTCCGCAATTCTGTCACTGTCGTCCCCTTCGTTGAAAATGGGCCGTAACCCGTGAGAAGATCTGCACCTGCCTCGATGGAAGAAAAAGAGGCATGACAGTGCGGACACAGCCATTCTGCAGCCTCGAAGGTTTCCCGTTTTTCCGGCAATTCATGAGATAGATAACCTCCCAGGGACTGAACCCAATCCCAGAAAGCGTTCCGCAAGGTCAGGGCTGTATGGGAGGCAAGCGCAATGTCATTGGCTGACCAGCGGACCCCCCACAGCGGGCGGCGGCAATGTGGACATCCCAACCATAGCCCGGCAAGAAATTTTTGTACCGCCCCTTTCTGGTATGCCCGTTCCAGGGCAATCCGCCATCTTTCTGCGCGGGCAGCGTCCTGAAGTTCCGCCTGGCTGCGGCCATAGCGGACGTAAGGAACTTCTGTAGCCAGTTCCGGGAGCACCGGGCCTTCCAGGTCTATTTCTTCCTCCTCCGGTTTTTTCGACCTATCCGGGTGGGCTCCCTTCCGAATGCGCTGCAGGTTTTTAACCTTCAACCGCAGAAGAACAGGATCGTAGGGTTTGTACACAATATCGGCAACGCCCAGCTCAAATAACTCCCGCCGGAAATCTGGATCGCGGTTGTCACTGAGGATTAAAATAGGGAGGGTGGAATAACGCTCTAGAGCAAAACGGGTCAGCCGGAGCGGATCTTCCGTTTTGCCCACATCGCACTCTACAATCAGCACATCCGGAACCGCATGCTGAATGGCGCGCTCCGCTTCCTCCGGAAATGAAAAACCTTTCACCTCCTCTCCATTTTCCACGAAAAGCCTTATAAGCCGTTCCCGCGTTTGTTCATTTCTTTCCACAATCCAGACAACCGACATAATCCCAGCAGCCCCACTTTCCGGCCGGATCACCGTCTGGAGGGACGCCTCCGGCCTCCATTTTTGCGGTCCTCTTCAGCACCCACTGTTTCTTCTTCATAGGGCAGGGTAAAATAGACACAGAACCATTTCCCTTTTTCGGCGTCTGCCCAAATTTTTCCGCCGTGTTTCTCCACAATGAATTTGGCATTATACAGCCCCAGTCCCGAACTCCTCATTTCATGGCGGGAAGGCTCATCGATCCGTGTAAATTTTTTGAAGAGATTTTTCAGCTGGCTTTTGGGCAACCCGGGCCCCGTGTTGTACACAGAAACTTCCAGTTCTTCTTCTTTGGGCTCAAACCGGATTCGCACCAGCCCCCCTTCCTTCGAATATTTCACCGCGTTGGAAAGCAGATTGGTAAACACGATGCGAATAAGGGCCGGATCGCAGGGAACGACGGCATCCTGCTCCTCACCTTCTACAATGACTGTTAGCTCCTTCCGTTCAAACTGTTCGGCCATCTCCTCCAGAATGAGAGTCAGGACATCCGCATACAGATTTACCTTTCTTTTCTCCACGCGCATCTCACCCTGTTCGATACGGGCAAGATCCAGGTAATTTTTAATCATATCGATTAACGTTTGGGAAGAGCGGATTATCACCTGGACGGACTTGCGCTGCTCGTCATTGAGCGGTCCCAGCAGCTCCTCATCCAGCAATTCTGCAAACCCCAGAATGGAAATAAGCGGACTGCGCAGCTCGTGAGACACAAATCCCAGCATGTTGAGATACTGATGGTTGAGCTGTTCCAGTTCCTGGTTTGCCTTTTTCAGTTCTTCCGTTTTCTTTTCGAGCTGCCGGGTTTTGCGTTCCAGCTCCCGAAAAATTTCGGCATTTTCTTTCAGGAGCACGGCCTGGGAAGCAAACATTATCAGCGAACGGAGCTTCTCCCGCACAGGCAGCCGGTTGTCCATCTTATCAACATTCACCAGATCCACTCCCGGGATCTCGTCGAACCGCTCAATGTATTCTTGTAGAATCAGATCCAGCAGTTCTTCCAGGTTGGTCGTCTTACGGATCAACTCCGTACTGATATTGTAGTTCCGAAAAAGTTCACGGATTTGCAGTTCCGGATTGGAATATTTCGTTTTCCAGTCCGCAACCCCTAATTCCATTGTTTTATCCATGGCTCCACCCCACCTTTAATCGTTCATTCCAAGCACATCGAGGACTTTATCAATCAGTTCCATCGGGCTGAACGGCTTGTAGAATACCCCGTCCGCCTTCATCTCATGTGTTTGTAGTTCGTTTATGGGCACGGCTGTAACAAATAGGACGGGGATGCGTTCGGTGTTCTTGTCCGATTTTATCTTTTTGCAGAGATCCAGCCCGTCCATATTTCCCGGCAGCAAAATATCCAGGAGCACCAGGTCTGGCTTTTGCTGGCGGATCATGTTCCAGGCACGTTCCGCTGTATCACTTTCAAGAAATTCGAAATCTTCCACCGTCAGCGTTTCGCGGATTAGCTCGCGGATTTCCGGTTCATCCTCAACGATCAGGATGCTTTTCCGTCCCTGATCTTCTCCGCCGGCTGCCTGTGGCGACGTTAACTCGGCATGCGCCTGTTCATTGAGCGTCCAGACCATGAATTATTCCTCCTTTTTGCCCCCTGTGCTGTGGTTTTTCAACGGAATTGTCACGATCATTTTTAAAAATGGCTCTTCAGCGAGGCTCAAGCCTCCACCCAGCCACTCCAGAACATCTCTTGCCAGCGCCAGACCCAGCCCCAAATGAGACAGACGGTCTCCGGTTGCCTCTCCGCCTTGCAACATTTCCCGGATATCTGTCTCCTCGACGGGAAGATCTGGATCAAAAAACTCCAGCTGAATCCGCCGCCCGGTGAGCTTCCCACGGATCCATAGGGTGGCTTCGGGCCGACAGTACAGGGTAAATACCTTGAGAATGCTTTCAAAGGCTTTCACCATCATTTCGATATCGCCGCAGATTTCCGCATCGAAAGCCCCTTCTTTTCGGATGTTCAATCCCAGCGCCTGAATATCCACATTCACCCGCCGCAGGGCATCCAGCAAGATGCTATCCAGCCGGGCCACTTTTTTCTCACTGCGGCTCCCCTCACGCGGAGACAGCCGGAGCAGGTCTTCCGTCATCAGCCGCAAGTTTTCGCCGGATTCGATGAGGAATTCAAAATGCCGGCGCTCCTCCGCATCCAGCCGGTCTTTCAGTCCCTGGTACATCAGATGAAGGAACCCCAGCAGACCCTGAAGCGGCGCCTGTAGTTCATGAGAGGCAAAAGTGAAAAAGCGGCTTTTCATCTGTTCCAAACGCTTCTGCTCCGTCACATCCCGGAAGAGGAACAGATACCCGCTCTGCTGCCGCCCGCTTCGGATCCGGTTGATGACCACCTCAAAGCATCGGCGCTTTGGCGTGTTGCATTGCCATTCCGCCAGGACACGCCGGCGGCTCCGAGGCCGCAGTTCCCTGGCTCGTTCCAGCAGCGGCTCCACCGGAAGAACGTCCGGAAGCGGAACGGCCCGCTCCAGACGCTCCGGCAACATGGCCAGTTCCCGGAACGCGCGGTTGTATTCCACAATCCGGAAACGCCCATCGGTGGCCACCATCGCATCGGACATGCTATCCAGAATAATGCGCAGTTTTTCATGTACCTGGGCCAACCGGGCCCGTTCCTCCCTTTCGCGCCGGTAGAGCTGGGCAAAATCGCGGCCGTATGCCAAAATCTGGCGCTGCGATAATTCCAGCTTGCGCCGGATTCTTTCCAGTGCTGCCTGAACTTCTTCCATCCGGTAACCCATTCAGTAAAGGTAAAGAACCCGAACTTTTCGATGGTTCGCCAGAACCACACGGTTCTGCTGAATGTTAATAACCCGCATCCCCAAAACCCACTCCCCCAGCCCCACCACCTGGCCGCCAATCAGGGCATAAGGGCGGTCATTGCGCATCATTATGCCCTGCAGCGGGCTCCAGCGCCTTTTTTTCCTTTTCCGCTTTGCCTCCAGATCGCTTGGGCGAAAAGGATCCCGGAGCCGCCGGTCCTCCGCCCCAAAACGGACCCCATCAGTGCTTGCCTGGACCCTTTCTGGACCGACTGCCTGTACCGCGCGCCACCGCCAGCCATCTCCTTCCCCGCTATCCGGATCGCCATGCGGAAGCCACAGATTGATCAGCACAACCAGTGCTGCCATAACGGCCATGCCATTCACCGCCCAGGCAAACGCACCGGCCACCTTTTCCACCGGATGGCTACTGGACGTATCCTCGTACGTCTGCAATGAGATAGCCTTCATACCTGCCATCCTTCAGCTCAGGTTTCCAGTGAACCTCCTTCAGCTTGAAAAAATGGAATTCCCGCTCTGCCTGGCTTAAAAACGTAAACAGGTTCTCGTATGACCCTTTCATTTCCAGCTGAAAGGAGAAAATCTGAGCGTCTTTCCCTACAGGCGCCACCTGCAGTCCGCTAAATCTGACCCCGGTTTCTTTCCGGATCTGCAAAAGCCGAAAAATCACATCGGCCTCGGTCTGGCAAACCCGGCTATATTCCACAAACTTATACGGTGGCCAGTTCTGGCTGAACGGGCCCGAAAGCCTTAAGCGTTCCAGCTCTTTTTCTTGCTCGTCCACCTGCTGCCGCTGCCGGGCAATTTCCCGCATCATTACCCGCACATCACCGGCCAGCGGAACGACCCGGACGGAAATAAAACTTGCCAGTGCTAGAACCAGGGCTACAGACAAAACCAGAGACCGGAGCATGCGCACCAGATCCACCACCCTTCTCCACAGCGGCGTGTAAAATGCAATGTGAAGCCGGTACCCTTTCATAAGTCATCCCTCACTCTGGCCAGAATCAGGAACGGCAGTGTTTCTGCGATTTCTGGATTGCCGTCCGGACGCTTCAAGATTAGCTGGGTAAAATACCCACTCTGGTAGAGCGAGTTGTAAAACTCACTGATGTAATTTTCCGAAATCGCCCTCCCGTGAATTCGCACTGCCATCTTTCCTGGTGCTGTACGCATCCGCCTTAGGCGGAATTCGCGGATGCTTCCGGCGGGAACATAATCCATGCGGTCGATCCATGCCCCCACCGGGATGGATTCACTGATGGCAGCCAGTACCGGGCTGATCCGTTCACTCCCAGGAATTTTGGGTTTCCATCTTTCGGAGGGCAAACCCGCAAGGGAAAAACGGAGCAACTGTTTCACCCCGCGGATTTCCGTGCGGTAATCTTCCACCAGAAGACGCAAACGGGCATCTTCCTGGGCCAGATGATTGTACCGCGCCGAGAGCCCAAGGAAGGCCAGCAAGCTGAGCATAGCCAGCGAAAGGGCGGTTTTCCGGAATCCCCGGGCAAAATGCCAGTTCCACGGAAGAAACCATTTTAGCTGAGGCCCGATGTCAAAACCTTTTCGTTTCGGCCCCTCCAGTCCGGAGAGAGCCGCCGCCATTGCTTCGGCAAAAAGAGGTTCCACGTACTGGAGCCTGCCGGAATTGAACCCTTTGGCGGAGTGAATCACCCCGGTAATGGGCCGCAGGATCTCCACAGGAACGGCCAGCTTCCGTGCCAACAGCGAAGGCAACCAGGGAAACAGCGCCCCTCCTCCGGCCAGGTACAGCTTACGAAATGTGAGCAGCTCGCCCGCTCCCTTCCGGTTGCGAACCTCCAGAAGAAACCGTTCCAGTTTCCGGAAAAAGATCTTGAGGTGATGCCGCACCGCATCCACATCCAGATCTTCCTGGTTGGAAGAATAAACAAACCGTACCCGCCGATCGTGAATGCGCACCTCAATGGAACGTAGAAATTCCAGCACCTTCGACTCGGCGCCTGGATCGTTTCGGTATTCGGCAGGAATCAGATCTTCCATGGCAAGCGGCAGTGGCTGATGATGCACTACCTCTCTCCCTTTAACAACTACCAGCACCCCGTGCCGCTGTCCGATTTCCAGAAAGGCCACCATTTCGTCTGCACCGGACCTTGCCAGCAGCGAGAACGGAAACCCTTCCAGCTCAGCCCGCACCGCCCGGCCCACCACACGTGCCCGCGGCACCCACTCCTTGCGAACCACATCCTCGCTCACTTCATAATCAGGCATCTCGCCCTCTTCTTTCTGCCAGAAGCGGAAAATACGGTTCAGGTATTTTCGGCCTTTTTCCCGCAGCGTACCGCCGCCATTCTTTCGCGGGCGCACGTCGGTAGCCGGAAGGACCACGGTAACCCGCCCGCCGTAAAAACGGATTTTTTCTAGCCGCCGGCGGATGATTGGCTCGATATGCCGTAGCGACGCATGTTTGGGAATATCAAACATCACACAGTGCGTCAATTCGATATTCGACCCCACTTTCTTGATGCCAACAAACTTTACACAGTGGCTCCCCCAATCCAGCCCGAAGCTGAGTTTTGGCCACCCATGTAGCGCAAATCGTCCTCTCAATGAGCACCCCTCCCGTTTTACGGCCGCCACCCTCTCTCAGTAGTAGGCATAGTGTTTGCCAAACCGCTTCGAATTCAAATTGGCCACCACAAAACCCGTGCTTGCCTGATAATACCATCCCCCGGTTGCCCCGGGCCACTCCGCAACAAACTTCTTCAGTTCCACCAGCGTGTACGAATGAACGGTGTCGATAACAACCTGTGCTGTGCCAGTAAACGGCTCCTCTGGAATATTGCTCAGATAGGGCCCATAACGGAAATCGCGATTTCGCGTGCGTGATGGCTTTCCCTGCCGGTCCGTGTACCAGAGCAACTGCTGCCGGAAGAGTTCCGGATCTCCCTGTCGGTTAAAATCACTGGAGGAACAGGGAAAATGCCCGTGATCCAGATAATACTTATCGATCGCCTCACGGATCTCCGCCAGCCGCTGTTTCAGAGCTTCCTCTTTCCGGGCCCGCTGCGAATTCTGGTAGCTGAGGACCACCAGGCTCAGAAATGTGGCAAGGATCCCCACAATCATCAGGATTTCCAGCAGCGAAAATCCGTCATTGCGTTCCCAATTTCTCATCGTCCCGTTCTCCTCTTCCCTCCGCAAGCGGTACGGTAAAATAGAATGTGCTGCCTTTCCCCACCTCGCTCTCTACCCAAATGTTTCCGCCCAGCTTCTCCACAATCTGTTTGCAGATATGCAACCCGAGTCCGCTCCCGTGTGGCTTGGCTTCGGTCCGGCTGGTTATCTGGGTAAACTTCTCAAAAATGGTCCGCTGGGCCTCCCTGGGAATGCCGATCCCGTTGTCCTTTACCGCCACAAGTAAAAAATCGCCCGCGTCACGACGCCGTTTCCCCGAAAGCTTTTCCGTCCTGATTTCAATCTTGCCAGATTCGGGACTAAACTTGATGGCATTTCCTACCAGATTTACCATCACCTGTACCAGACGCTTTTTATCCCCAAGGACGAAACGGTTTTCCGGATCCAGATGCTGGTCGATCTGGATCTTTTTCTCGGCAGCCAGTACAGCCAGCCCCCGCAGCGACTCCTTCACAACTTGCGTCATGTCCACCGGTTCCAGATCCAGCCTGAATTCCGGGTTGCTCAGCTTGCTTACGTCCAGCAGATCATTGATGAGATCGATCAGCCGGTCCGTTTCGCGGGCAATGATCGTAAGAAACTCCTTCTGGGAGGCTTCATCCTCTCTCCCGTACTGCAGCAGAATTTCCGTGAAAGACTTGATCGCTGTCAGCGGCGTACGCAGTTCGTGGGAGACGGAAGAAATGAATTCTTCCTTCATTTGTTCCAGCTGGCGAAGGTGAACCAGCTCCCGTCGTTCCGACACGTCGCGGCATACGGCAATCACCCCAATTTCCTTACCGGATTCATCACGGAGCGGTGTCATGCGCAGGCTGAGCGGGAACGTTCGGTGATCGAACGGATGCTGGTAATCCATCTCCTCTTCAAAGTGGCCCACGGTCAGCGTCATTTCCACGACATGGTCCA
>Ga0209426_1000532_pt1 | contig 36726 bp, 32 predicted proteins | sample Deesub1362B_J571_FD_187697 | JGI IMG/M metagenome (GOLD analysis project Ga0209426, IMG submission 187697) | Deep oceanic, basalt-hosted subsurface ecosystem from Juan de Fuca Ridge flank, Pacific Ocean, CORK Borehole 1362B_J2.571 (SPAdes)... ...
CCCCGGCCAGCCCCGGCGATGACGCGCCCCTGAAGGCTGAAAGGTCTTCCCGTCAGCCGGCGCACCTTGGCCATATCCCCTTTGGCCAAAGCTTCCCTGACCGCGGTGCTGCTAACCACCTCCCCATTGACCGCGACCGGGGAGACCACGGTGACCTTAAAGCCCATCTCCTCCCCCAGGGCTCGGAGGGTATCAGCATCGCCCTCTCGGTTGCGCCCCAGGGCAAAGTCAGCCCCGATTACCAGCCCGCGCATGCGCAGGTGTTCTTTAAGCAAGCCGACGAACTCGCGGGCGCTGAGCCGGGCTGACTCGGGGGTAAAGGTCAGAGGGATGACCATGTCCACGCCCTCATTTTTGAGCAGCGCGCTCCTTTCCTCAAGGTCAGTCAGGAACGGTAGCCGGCTCCCCGGCTGCAGCACCATCTGAGGATGCTGGCGAAAGGTGACCACACCACTCAATAGATTCTGCTCCCTGGCCTGTCTTACTAGCTCCGAGAGCAGGTATTTATGCCCCAGGTGAACCCCATCAAAAACGCCCACGGTCAGCACCGTATCCTTATCCGGTGATAGGCGGGCTAGCTCTTCCTCTATCGCCATGACCTCTCCGAGCGGTGCTGGCAAGTCAGCTCTGAGCAGAGAGCCACTGAAGCCAGAGAGAAAATTTAAAAAACCCCGCAAGCTAGTAACCGCGGGCTGCTTTAATACTAGCATAAGCCCAGCTTGAGCGTCAACCTGACCAAGCGCTGCTTGGGCGGCATGCGTTGAACTTGCCAGCGTTATCTGCTATAATTGGGCGATGGTTATCGACTTCCATACCCACGTCTTCCCGCCCCAGATAAAGAAAAACCGCCACCAGTACATTGATAGTGACCCCTGCTTTGCCATCCTCTACTCTGATAAAAACGCCAAGCTCGCCACCGCCGATGAGCTCATTGACAGCATGGACCAAGCCGGGATTGATATTTCGGTCATCCTCAACATCGGCTGGACCACCCACGAGCTCTGCGTGGAAACCAATGACTACATCCTGGAGTCAATCGCCCGCTATCCCAAGCGCCTGATCGGCTTCTGCACGGTTCAGCCACGCTCGCTCGGCGCCGCCATCGCTGAAATCGAGCGCTGCGCCCAAGGTGGCGCCAGGGGCATCGGTGAGATGAGGCCGGATACGCAGCTTTTTGACCCGAGGGATGAGGAAATCATGGTACCGCTGATTGAGGCCATAAAGGAACATGAGCTCATCTTCCTCACCCACGCCTCCGAGCCGGTGGGGCATGACTACCCCGGCAAGGGAATCATCACCCCGGATATGCTCTACCCCTTCATCACCCGCTATCCCGAGCTAACCATCGTCTGCGCTCACTGGGGTGGTGGCCTCCCCTTCTACGCGCTGATGCCGGAGGTAAAGCAGGCGATGCAGAACGTCTTTTTTGATACCGCCGCCTCACCCTTCCTCTACACCCCCCAGGTCTATCCTCAGGTGGGCCAGCTAGTTGGCGCTGATAAAATCCTCTTCGGCAGTGACTACCCCCTGCTCGCCCAGACCCGCCTGCTCGGGGAGATTAACTCCGCCGATATATCTCAAGAAGCGAAGGAACTGATCCTCGGCGGCAACGCCCAGAGACTGCTCGGCATTGATAACGGGATTTAGGCCATGGAGCAAATCCGCGCCTTCATCGCCATTGAGCTACCCGAGGAGATAAAGTCAGCGCTTGGCCAGTTGCAGGCTGAGCTTAAAAAGACCAGCCCTCCCCCGGTGAAATGGGTGGACCCGGAGGCTATTCACCTGACCTTAAAATTTCTGGGCAATATCGCCACAGAGAAGGTGGATAAAATAACCAAGGTGATAGAAGAAGCTGCTGAAGGAATATCACCTTTTCACCTTGAGGTCAAGGGCCTGGGCACCTTCCCCAATTTAAGAAAAGTTAGGGTCATCTGGGTGGGGGTGGAGGGGGAGCTGGCGCCGCTATCTCAGCTTCAGCGGAGAATTGAGTCTAAACTAGCTCCCCTCGGCTTTGCCCCGGAAGGGCGCCCGTTTACCCCTCATCTGACTCTGGGGCGCGTCCGCGAGCAAGCTTCATCAGCCGAGCAGCAGCGCCTGGGGCAGCTTATCGCCAGCACCAGATTTGAGGGAAATCACCGCTTTGAGGTTAGCTGGGTCAGCCTGATGCGGAGCCAGCTCACCAGGGAGGGCGCCATCTACCACCGGTTAAGCGCAATCAGACTAAAGTAACCCTTGCCAAAAATCCCTGATTAGGTGTATACTAAAAGGAATTTTAGGATGGGAGGAGGACCTCATGGAACAGTTCAGTTTACCAAAATGTCAGAAGTGTCAGACTGGAGACTTGGTGCCCCTGTCAGATTTCGGCAGCCAAGGGGCGGCCATTCGCTACAAAGCATGGGTCTGCACCAATCCTGATTGTGGCTTCAACCTCAAAATCAGGAACGGTGATGTCTATCTCAATGAGCCCATTATGAGTGGAGCACTGCACAACTCCCGCACCCGATAAAGAAGCTTCTTTTTAAAACCGAATATGAGTGATAAACGTGCTTCCTCAGTTAGCTAAACTCAAGGGGGCAGCACTTGATCTCCTGTTTCCACAGTATTGTCTGGGCTGTGGCCGGGAAGGGGGTTTAATCTGTTCCTCCTGCAAGCAATCGCTCTCCCGTATTGCGCCGCCAATTTGCCCCAGATGCGGCCGGCCCGAGCCCGGGGGCCAGCTCTGCCCCGACTGCGTCGGCTGGCCAGCCTCAATAGACGGTATCCGCTCCCCGTTCCGCTTTGAAGGCGCCATGCGCCAGGCGATTTATGAGCTCAAGTACCATAACTTGAGAGCCCTGGCGGCGCCCCTGGCTGAGATGTTAGGTGACTATCTCAGCGCGAGTCCCCTGCCCGCAGAGGTCCTGGTGCCAGTGCCGCTGCACCCGAGACGGCTGAGGGAGCGCGGCTACAATCAATCCCGCCTGCTGGCCCGGGAGCTGGGCAGGCTGGTCAATTTAGCTATGATTGATGACTGCCTTGTCCGCCAGCGGCATACCCCTCCTCAGGCCAGAACCTCAAATGCCGCGGAGCGAAGAAGCAACATCGCTGGCGCTTTCGCCTGCCGCGACCAGAGGCTGCAGGGAAAACAGGTACTGCTCATTGATGACGTTGCCACCTCCGGAGCCACCCTTGACGCCTGCGCCGCGGTGCTGAAAGCCAGCGGCGCCGCCTCGGTATGGGGGCTGGTGATGGCCAGGGAGATTTAACTCCAAGGAGAGAAAGATGGAGCTGCAGATAACCGCTAGGAATATGGAGCTCACCCCACCGGTGCGCGGCTACATTGAGCGCAAACTGGGCAAACTCAGCCGGCATCTGCCCCACATCATTGAGTTTAGGGTGGAAATCGCCCAGGAGAAGACCAAATCCCCCCAGCAACACTTTGTGGCCCGGGTAACCGTGGCCGGCGGTGGGGCCCGGTTCCACAGCGAGGGGCGGGGGGAAGACCTGTTCCAGGCGATTGACCGAGTGGCCGATGTCATCATCCGTCAACTGGAGCACCACAAGGGGAAGCACTACGAGAAGGGAAGGACAAGCTCCCTGGCGCGGGATAAGCTGGGAGAGGAAGCGGAGACGGCCAAGCCCGCCCCGGAGGTGGTCAAGGTCAAGCGCTTCCTCATGAAGCCGATGACCGTGGCCGAGGCCGCCCACCAGATGGAGCTTTTGGGCCATAGCTTCTTCCTCTTCTTCAATGCTGACACCGAGGAACTCAATCTCCTCTACCAGCGCAAGGATGGTAACTACGGGCTGATTGAGCCTGAACTGGGCTAAAGATAGCCTTTTAGCTTTATCTGTGTTATGATTTAAGTCCACCGCCCTATTTCGGCGTGGAGAAACGGAAGATATATGGCAACCAGACACAGAAATCTATTTTTATATCTGACACTGCTCTGCTTTTTCGGCCTTATCACCATCTTCATCGTTGATGGCTACATGGGTATCTATGATACCCTCTATATCACCGCCGGCGAGCGGGAGCAGAAAATAGAGTTTGAAACCGGCGAGCCGGGAGAAAGGTTCTGGTCAGCCGGGGTAAACCGCGGGGAGAAGGCATTCTTCCGCTATGAGGTGGACAACCGCCAGTTTTCCAGCCACACCGCCCAGGTTGAGGTATCCGTCTGGCGGATGCAGGAGAAGGTGCTTGATATCCTCTCCCAACCGCTCGCCGCTGACTCCTTCGCCAAGGCCCAACTTGAGTGGGTGATAGACCCATCCCAGCTTCTGCCAGGTGATGCCCCACCCGAGCAGGGCTACGAGTACACTGTAAAGATAAAGAGGGGGGAACTGGAGCGAAACGTGATACTGTTCATCAGCCCCGCCCCCTATGTGCCCAAACCTCCCCTACCCGTGAGATAGCATGAGGAGAGCAAGGAGACGATGAAGCTGGAATACGTACTCTTCGGGTTCGGCATCTTGTTCTGTCTGGCCGGGGTGGGCTACCTCGCCGCCGAATACGTGAAGAACCTGTCTGAGGTCGGCAAGCTGATTTCCCTGCTGCTGACCGTGGCCATGTTCGCTTTTTTGAGCAAGTATTTTGAGGATATAGGGTGGTGAGCCGATGCTGACCGCAGTTGCCGTGCTAGCGTCCCTGGGGCTTATTGGCTGGCTGATCTATCGGGCGGTAAGGCAGAAGCCGATCAAGGCACACACCGTGGTCCGGGCCATCGCCTACCTTACCGGCCTTTACACCTTTGCCTTCTTTCTCAGCATGCACATACCGCTGCTGATTCAGGTGGTGGTGAGCATCCTGCTCGGGGCGGTGCTCATAGTTCTAGGGGCGACCATCCAGCGCCGCCGCCAGATAAAGGGGCCCTGAGCTTTGGCTTAAAGTTTGCCGGAAGAGAGCCTGGCCTGGTAGAGCCGACGCTTGGCTTCGGAAGTGCCTCTCAATTTCAGGTTCAGAAAATCCGTCTCATACTCCTCAATCAGCCCACCATCAGCGAAGCTGAAGTATCTATTATCGCCGATGATAATATGGTCCAGCACCTTGATCCGCATGATTTCCCCGGCGTAGACCAGCTCCCTGGTCAGCTCCCGGTCGCTGGCGCTCGGCTCAGGGTTGCCTGAGGGGTGATTGTGGACAAAGATCAGCGAGACCGCGTTATGCTTCAGCGCCCCCTCCACCACCTCACGGAGGGAAACGGCGCTGCTGTTCACCGTGCCCTCAAACAGGTCAGCGGTCTCGATAATCTGATTCTGGCTGTTGAGATAGATAACCTTGAAAAGCTCCTTCTTCCGGTCCCGCATGGCGTGGTAAAGATAGTCAAAAATCTCCCGCGAGGACTTGCAGAAGGGCTTCTCCATGATTTTTTCTTTGAGAAATTCCCTGGCCACCTCCTGCATCAGCTTGATGCCAAAGGCGCTATGGGGGCCGATCCCCTTTATCTGCTGCAGCTCCTCCAGAGAGGCGGCCAGAACCCCCCTCAAATTCTTGAACCGCCTGATGGCCTCCTTGGCCTGCGGTTTGCAGTCCTTGCGCGGTGCGCCCAGAGTGAGAAGTAGCTCCACAATCTCGTAATCGTGGAAGCCAGCTAGCCCCGATTTAAGGAACTTCTCCCGCAGCCTTCTGCGGTGTCCTTTATGGATATCCTCTGCAGGCACCGGGCACCTCCCCCTTTAAGCAACTACGGCCATTATATCCTCTTTTAATTTTTCCTGGTAGTCTGACCGGTCTCCTTGAGGGGTATCCAAGCTCCTAGCGAGTCTCCAGCCTGAAGCCATCTTCCCCCACCAACTCCACCAGCCGCTCATGAAGTTCGGGGCAGTAGCCGGTAGTGACATGGTGGAGCCTGAGGTTGGTAGCTTTCTCCCCATTGTTGATAATCAGCTTAACTTCATCCCGCCCGGGGAAATCCCTGAGGACGCTGATCAGCCGGTGGAAATTGGTCCTATCTGCCGCCTCATCATTGGTCTGCTGGAGGCTGATCACTAGGCAGCGGCTCTCAGGCGCAGGGCCGGGGGCAACTTCCTCCTTTGCCACTGGGGCAGCCTGAGGATGTTCCAGGCTCGCTGCCTTTTCCTCCTGGGCGGTGGGCTGGAAGAGACGCACCCTTTCACAACTAAGCTGCATCCTGTCCTCCCTCTCCCTCACCCTGCCGCTCACCTCAACGATGTTTCCCTCCTGCCACAGCTCACTGGTCTCGGCATAGACCTTGGGCCAGACCATGACCTCAATCTGACCGCTCAAGTCCTCCAGAATGACGCTGGCAAAGGGATTTCTGTCTCTGGTGAAGAGGTAGCGCACCGAGCCCACCATGCCCACCACGTTAACGTTCTCCCCATCAAGCTCGGCGTCAATATGACCGCACAGCACCGTCTCCGCGCCTAAACTGCCGGCCACGGCGCTGAAGGGATGCTCAGAGAGGTAAACCCCGGTCAGCTCCTTCTCCCAGGCAAGCTTCTCCTTCATGGAAACGTCACCGTTCTCTAGGCCAAGCTCAGGCATGGGCACCGGCATCTCCTCTCCCCAGAGGTCAAACATGGTGGCCTGCCCTGACTCCCGCAGGCGCTGCTCCCGCTGCGCCAGCGACAGGATGCGGCCGACGCTACCAAGTAGAGCGCCGCGGCTGCCCAGCGAATCAAAAGCGCCGGCCTTGATTAGGCTCTCCAGCACCCGCCGGTTGACCCCGCGCAGGTCGCAGCGGCGGCACAGATCCTCCACTGACTTGAACTCTCCTCCCTTCTCACGCTCGGCGACGATCGGCTCCACCGCCCCCGGGCCCACATTCTTGATGGCAGCCAGCCCAAAGCGTATGGCCGCAGTCCCCCCGTCCCTCTCGATGGCGAAGTTAACCTGGCTGCGGTTGATATCTGGCGGCAATACGCTAATACCCAGACGGCGGCATTCGGCAACGGCGCTGGCGATCTTCTCCGGCTGGCCGGCATGGATGATGAGGAAGGCGGTCATGTACTCCGCCGGGTAGTTCGCCTTAAGATAGGCGGTCTGGTAGGCAATGAGGGCGTAGCTCACGCTGTGCGCCTTGTTGAAAGCATAGCCGGCAAAGGGCTCAATGAGGTCAAAGACCTGGGTGGCCACCTCGGTGGAAAACCCGTTCTTCTTCGCCCCGGCGATGAAGTTGCGCCGCTCCTTCTTCATCACCTCGGGGATCTTCTTGCCCATCGCCTTGCGGAAAATATCCGCCTGTCCCAGGCTATATCCGGCAAAGGCCCGCACGATGAACAGCACCTGGTCCTGATAGACGATCACCCCATAGGTTTCCTCAAGGATGCTGGCCAGCGCTGGGTGGGGATAGCGGATGGGCTCCCGCCCATGCTTGGCATTGATGAAGGTGGGAATGTGCTCCATGGGCCCGGGGCGATACAGGGCCACCATGGCGGCGATGTCGCTGAAGGTGGTCGGCTTGAGCTGCTTGATGTAGCGGCGCATGCCCGCCCCCTCCAGTTGAAAGACACCGGTGGTCTCTCCGGAGGAGAGCAGTTCAAAGGTCTTGGCATCATCCAGGGGAATGCGGGATAGCTCAATGTCAACGCCGTGGTTCTGGCGGATAATCTCCCTCGCCTTGCCCAGGATGGTGAGGTTGGCTAGACCAAGAAAGTCCATTTTAAGCAGCCCAATCTGGGCAATATCCCCCATAGAGAACTGGGTCATCACTGATTCCTGCCCGTTAACCTTGCTCCCCCACTGCAGCGGGACGTATTTGGTGAGCGGCTCCTTGGAGATGACCACCCCAGCGGCGTGGGTGCTGGCATGGCGGGCGAGCCCCTCCACCCTCCTCGCCGAGTCAACTAGGTTGCGCACGATGGCATCCTCACGGTAAATGCTGGCTAGCTCGCTGTTCTCCTCAAGCGCCCGGGCCAGGGTCATAGTCGGCGAATAGGGCACTAGTCTGGCGACGCGGTCAACATCGCTGTAGCTCATCCCCAGCGCCCGCCCCACATCCCTGATGGCTGCCCTGGCCCCCAACGTGCCGAAGGTGATGATCTGGGCCACGTGGTCCTGGCCATACTTCTGCGAGACGTATGCGATCACCTCATCACGGCGGTCGTCCTGAAAATCAAGGTCAATATCTGGCATCTCCTGGCGCTCCACGTTGAGGAAGCGCTCAAAGACCAGTTTGTGCTCAAGCGGGTCAACCGCGGTGATGCCCAAGAGGTAAAGGACAATGCTGGCGGCAGCACTCCCCCTCACCCCGAAGAGAATATTGCGCTTCTTGGCAAAGGAGATGATATCCCAGACCACCAGGAAGTAATTGGCAAACTGGGTTTTCTCTATCACCTCCAGCTCATAGTCAAGCCGCTGCTCTATCTCCGGGGTAAGTTCGGGGTAGCAGCGGGGCAGATTCTGACGACAGAGCTCCGCCAGAAACTGGTCCGCCGTTTTCCCTTCGGGTAGCTCCATCTCCGGCAGGTGCAGGCGCCCGAACTCAAGCCTAAGTTCACACATCTCGGCGATGCGCTGGGTGTTCTCCAGCGCCTGAGGGAGGTCCTGGAAGAGCTCCGCCATCTCTTGCGGGCTCCTCAGGTAGAAAAAGTCCCCCGCCATCCTCAGCCGTTTTTCATCGTGGATGGAGGAGTTGGTGCCGATGCACAGTAAGAGGTCATGCGCCGAGGCATCCTCACGATTGACATAGTGAACGTCATTGGTGGCCACCAGGGGAATACCAAGCTCATCCCCCATGGCGATGAGGACCTGGTTTACCTGCTCCAGCTCCGGGATGGGGTGCCTCTGTATCTCCAGATAGAAGTCACCGTTGAAGGTCTCTCGGTACCACAAGGCGGCCTGCTTGGCATCCTCAAGACGCCCTTCGCGAATAAGCTGGGGAACCTCTCCCGCAACGCAGCTAGTGAGGGCGATCAGCCCCTCATGATATTGGGGCAAAAGCTCCTTATCCGCCCTCGGCTTATAATAAAAGCCCTCAAGGTGCGCCTTGGTGACGAGCTGAATTAGATTCTGGTACCCTCTCTGATTTTTGACTAGGACGATGAGATGATAGTTGTTTTTGTCCCCGGCATTGCGATTGTGGCGGCTGTCCGGAGCCAGGTAAATCTCACACCCGATGATGGGCTTTATCCCAGCTTCCCCGGCCGCTCGGTAGAACTCAATCACCCCGTACATGGTGCCATGGTCGGTGATGGCCAGGCTGTCCATACCCAAGTCCCGAGCTCGCGAGACCAGCTGAGGAATGCGGCACATGCCGTCAAGCAGACTGTATTCAGTATGGACATGGAGGTGAGTGAACATCGCCCTTCTGGAAATTAAATAGCGTTAGAATATTATAGCACAGGGCCAGCCCCCAGAGTATTCCCCCCTCCAGCCTGGAAGAGGCCGAAACCGAGGGTGATTTTATACCAGGCTATGCTTTTCCGCCTCAAAAAGTGTAAAATCTGGATACTTGAATAAATGGAGAGAAAAGTGAAAATTCTCACCGCAGCTACGTGGTGGCTCTTTATCCTGGCGCTACCCTTGCTCCTGGTTTCAGCCAGCATCGCCGTGGCGGCCAACTCCCTTCCCCTTTACCGATATGGTTTTGAAAAATACCACGTCAGCCAGACGACAGGCTTAGACGAAGCCGAGCTGGAGAAAGCCGCCGCCGGGCTGATACGGTACTTTAACTCCGATGAGGAGTATATCCGCTTAACAGTGCTGAAAGACGGCCAGCCCTTTGCCCTGTTCAATCAGCGGGAGGTTATTCACCTCAAAGACGTAAAGAGGTTATTCTGGCTGGATTACTGGGTCCTGCTGGGCACGCTGATCTACGCCCTAGGCTATGCTGGCGTTAGCCTCTGGCGGAAGCACAGGCCTAAGCTGGCCCGGGGACTGGTCCGGGGCGGCATCCTGACCCTAGCCCTGATGCTGGCGCTGGGGCTGGGAGCACTGCTCAACTTTGACCGGCTCTTTCTGCAGTTTCACCTGCTCAGCTTCGCCAATGAGTTCTGGCAGCTTGACCCGACGAGAGACTACCTCATCATGCTCTTCCCCCGCGGCTTCTGGTTTGACGCCACTCTATTTTGCGCCCTGCTGGCCGCAGCGGGGGCGATAATCTTGAGCGGGCTGGGGGAAGGGTATCTATTCTTCAGCCAAAAGAGGACTCACCGAGCTACCACTTCCCCATCTCCTCCATCGTCTTGACCACCCGCCATGCCCAGGCATTGGCCGGGCTCCCGCCCATGAGCACAGCCACTGACACTGCCTCCACCACCTCAGCTTTGCTGGCCCCAGCCTCCACCGCGAGCCTGGTGTGACCAGCAATGCAGTCAGGACACCCAGCGCGGAGCGCCGCCGCCAGCGCCAGCAAATGTTTTATCTTGCGGCTGAGCGCCCCGTCCTTGTAGACATTATCTCTGAAGGCGGTGAAGGTGCCAAATAGCTCCGGCCGCTCCTGCTGAAGCTTGTCCCTGAACTTCTTGTGCTCCTCATATAGCTCCAGTTGGCTCTCTTCCATGACTGGACACCTCCCTTAAAATTTTTTATTCTGTTTCCTCCTGCGGACGCAGCCGCGGATAGATGATAGAGACCATAATGAGCACCGCCCCACCGGCCATAAGCCCAATGCCCAGAGTCCCCATGGGGGCGGCCAAGTCACTGATTACCCCGTTCAGCCACGCCTGGAGAGAGGGCGGTATGTCCGGCAGGGGAAGACTGGGCAGAAGATTCTGGGTAGCCCAGACGCTGGCGTAGTCAAGCGCCCCGTAAAGCAGAAAGGTGACGCCCAGCTCCCTGGTGGCGCCCTTGACACTGCGGTGCAGGAGGACGATCCCCACTACCAAGAGCACCATCAAGCCAATCAAGGCATAGTAAAGCGTTTGGGCGTAGCTCAGGTTCTCCCTCACCAGATTGATCTGGGCCATAATGTCCGGCGGGATGGAACTCTCATCAAAGGCAAACTCTGAGGGTATTTCGGTGGCCAACTGCTGATAAAACTGCTCGAAGTACTGCTCTAGCATGCCTGGGGGTGCCGCCGCCAGCTCCGGGGGCAGACTCTCCAGATTCTGCTGAAAGAGCTGCCAGAGATTATCCCGCAGGTCCTCCTTTATCGGCTCAATTGAGATAACCAAGCTCAACCGCTCGCTCTCCCCCAGTAGATAGTCATAGCCAGAACGGATGGCGGTGTTTATCTGCTCCTTCAGCCATGGTTCGTTTTCTGCAATGGCAGCGTAGAGGGCTTCCTCCAGAAGCGCCGCCTCCGGGGGCAACTGCCCACTGACCTGCTCCTGGGTCACCTCCTGCGCCAGCGCGGTGATATCAAGCCGGTCCACCTGGGTAATGAGGAAATCCGGGTCAAGGAGCGTGCTGTTCAGGGTGAACACGGTGCTGAACACCCCCAACGCCAGGAAAAGGAGCAGCGTGAGAACAGTGCGCCCCAGACTCTTCAGGAAATTCATCTCAAAACCTCCTCAAACTTGATTTCCCAACCCAATCTGGCCTGCATTTTAGCACACCCGAGGGCGAATTACACCCACAATTCGGGGAAAAAGGGAACGGCCGTCCAAAATCATCAATTAAGGTTGACTAGCGGGTCATCATTATGTAGAATTATCATAACCAATGGGCGGTTAGCTCAGTTGGTCAGAGCGCTGCGTTGACATCGCAGAGGTCAGTGGTTCGAGTCCTCTACCGCCCACCATTATTTGCCAGTTCGCCTCGGCCAAACTGCGGAAGGAGGTTTAAATATGCCTGACTATCTGGCGAGACTCGCGGAAGGCGTGCGTAGCGGCAATCAAGAGCTGGTGGTCCAGACCGTGGAGGAAGCCTTAAACGCCGGGCTTGCCCCAGAGGAGATACTGAGCCGGGGGCTGGTGCCTGGCATCCAGGCGCTGGGGCAGCTCTTTAAGGATGGCCAAGCCTATTTGCCGGAGATACTGATCTCCGCCCGCGCCATGAAGAGCGGTACAGAGAAGCTGAGACCGTATCTAGCCAGCAAGGATATCCCTAAGAAGGGGACCGTGGTCATCGGCACCGTGGAAGGAGATATGCACGATATCGGCAAGAACCTGGTCAAGATGATGCTGGAGAGCAACGGCTACGAGGTGCATGACTTGGGGGTGGACGTCACCGCCGATAGTTTTGCCCGGGCCACCCGCGAGGTCAACGCTGACCTGGTAGCTGCCTCCGCCCTGCTCACCACCACCATGACCATCATCCCGGATATCGTCAAGGCCCTGGAGGAAGCTGGCCTGAGAAAGAAAGCCAAGATAATGATCGGAGGCGCCCCCATCACTCGCGAGTTCGCCGACGAGATTGGCGTTGAGGGCTATGCCGATGACTGCGCCTCGGCAGTGGACGAGGCTGACCGCCTGATGAAACTGGCCGCATAGAGGCGCCTTTCGCCCGTAAGCCCCACAAAATATAAACCCCTGGGAGAAATTGACCATGAATACCCGGGAGCGCTTTCTGGCGCTGATGAACTTTGAAGAGGTGGACCGCAACTTCATCTGGGAGTTCGGCTACTGGGCGGGGACGGTACGGCGCTGGTATCAGGAAGGATTGCCCCGCGTCAAAGGTCTCCCTGAGGACATCCCTGATGGCACCGGCCTCTTCGCCGAGTGCGCTGGCGTACCCCGGAACCGGGAGACCGCCCCTGACGTTCATGATTATTTCCAGATGGACCCTTATCTGGTGCGCGTGCCCTTGAATATCGGCGCCTATCCCCCCTTTGAGGTGAAGGTAATCGAGGACCACGGAGACTGGTACATCTGGCAGGAATGGGATGGCTCCCTACGCAAGGAACTTCCCAACCGCACCACCCTGCCCACCATTATCGGCGGGCCGGTGAAGGATAGAGAGGACTGGGAGCGCTACAAGGCAGAAAGGCTGCGCCCCTCTCTCGAAGGCAGGCTGCCGGATAACTGGCCACAGCTGGTGGCGGAATACAAAACCAGAGACTATCCCCTTGGGCTGGGCCAACTTCATGGCTTCTTTGGCACGCCCCGCTATCTCATGGGGGTGGAGAACCTGCTCACCAAATACTATGACGACCCTGAGATGATGCGGGACATGAATAATTACCTGGCTGACTTCTGGATCGCCCTCTTTGACGGCGTGCTCAAAGAGGTGGAAGTGGACGCCGCCTTCATCTGGGAGGACATGTGCTACAAGGGTGGCCCGCTTATCTCTCCGGAGATGTTCCGCGAGTTCATCCTGCCCGGCTACAAGAAGCTGACCAGCTTCCTCCGGGACCACGGGGTGAACATCATCCTGGTTGACTGTGATGGAGATGTGTGGAAGCTGCTCCCTCTCTGGATTGAAGGGGGCGTAACCGCCGTCTATCCCTTTGAGGTGGCCGCAGGGATGGACGTGGTTGAGGTGCGCCAGGCCTTCCCCAAGCTGGGCATGATGGGGGGCATTGACAAGAGGGCGGTCGCCCAAGGCAAAGAGGCCATTGACCGTGAACTGGAAGCCAAAGTCCCCTTCATGCTGGAGCATGGTGGCTATATCCCCACCATTGACCACATGGTCTCTCAGGACGTGAGTTTCGCCAATTTCAAGTACTATCGCGAGAAACTAAATCAACTCATCAAAGAGCACGCTCAGCGGCGGCACCGCGGCTAAAAACTTCCCGCCATATTCCTCTAGCGGAATTTTCGGCTCTTGTCATTTGGCCTCTGAAGTGCTAACATTAATCAATGGACGGGGGTAGTCCCCCTTGCCGAAGTGGCGGAATGGCAGACGCGCTACGTTCAGGGCGTAGTGTCCGTAAGGACGTGGGAGTTCAAATCTCCCCTTCGGCACCAAAGCGGAAAGAAATAAGCCTGCCCTAGCCAGGCTTCAAGCTCGGCCGGAATCAAAGTCAGCGCGCTTGTAGCTCAGTTGGATAGAGCGCAGCCCTGCGGAGGCTGAGGTCGTGGGTTCAAGCCCCGCCAAGCGCGCCATATGGGCGGTTAGCTCAGCTGGTCAGAGCGCCTGCCTTACACGCAGGAGGTCAGAGGTTCGAGCCCTCTACTGCCCACTAGGCACCGCTAGCCCGCCAGGGCGAAGTAAAGAAAGGTAATCCCCCAATGTCGCCAACTAAAGTTGCCCCCCACCTTTTTGTCATCCTGGGTGCGCTGGGTGACCTAGCCCGCCGCAAATTGCTCCCCGCCCTCTATCACCTCTCCGCCAGAGGAGATTTAAGCGCTTGCCGCATACTCGGCGTTGATACCGATGATAAACTTGATGATAACGGTTTTCGCGCCTGGGCACACAAGCTACTGGAGAGCACTGGAGAAGCCACCAGCGCCGATATCTCCCAGTGGTGCGCTAAATACCTCCATTATTTCGGCACAGGAAGGAGCCCAAATTACCTCAAACTGGCCGCCCGGATTGAAGCCCTGGAAAGAGAGCACCGCCTCCCCGGGAACCGGGTATTCTACCTCGCCCTGCCATCGGGGGCTGTTCCCGCCGTCGTCGCCGGCCTGGGAAAAGCTGGGCTCAGCCGTGGGCCGGGCTGGACACGGCTGGTGCTGGAGAAGCCCTTCGGCTGGGACCTGGCCTCGGCTCAGAAGCTCAACCTTGAGGTTCACCGCTACTTTGACGAATCACAAATCTACCGCACCGACCATTTTCTGGGCAAGGAGACGGTGCAGAATCTGCTAGTGTTCCGCTTTGGCAACACCTTCTTCGAACACCTCTGGAGCCGGGAGCATATTGAGAGCATTGAGATCACCGTGGCCGAAAGCCTGAGGGTGGAAGGGCGGGCCGCCTATTACGAGCGCGCCGGAGCCCTGCGCGATATGGTGCAGAACCACTTAACCCAGCTGATGACGCTGGTGGCCATGGAGGTTCCGGCTGCCTTCAAATCAGAGGCCATCCGCAACGAGAAAATCAAGGTGCTGGAGCAAATCACCCCCATCCACCCCCAAGACGTGGTCCTCGGGCAATACACCAGCGGCAGGATAGGCGGAGAGAAGGTGGCCGGTTACCGTGAGGAACCAGGCGTCTCCCCAAACTCCCGCACCGCAACCTTCGTTGCCCTGAAGCTGGAGGTGGCTAACTGGCGCTGGAAGGGGGTGCCCTTTCACCTCCGCACCGGCAAACGCCTGCCCAGGCGATGCACCCAGATTGTAATCCGATATCACTGCGCTCCGGTATCCATTTTTCACCCCTTTGAGTCTTCCTGCAATATCCAGCCCAACGTTCTGGTCATCATCCTCCAGCCTGACGAGGGCTTTGAACTCCTCTTCCAGGTGAAGGCTCCCGGCCAGCCCTTCCGGCTCACCACCCAGCCGCTGCATTTCCGCTACGCCGAGGCGTTTGGCAAGCTCCTAGACGCCTATGAGACCATCATCCTTGACGTGCTCCACGGTGACCAGACCCTCTTTGTCTGTGATCGGGAGGTGGAGCACGCCTGGCGTCTCTATGACGAGCTGCTGGATAAGGATATCCCGGTGTACCCCTATCCGGCTGGGACCTGGGGCCCTGCCGAGATAGATAAACTAGGAGCAAGCTGGCTCAACCGCAGCGTCTAATCATCCTGCCGACTTCAATTCTAGTGGGCAAGTTACCCCCAATAAAAATATTGACCTGCCCGAAATATGCTATAATTAAATTAGAGTTATGGCGATAAAGACGGTAGCGACCAACCGCAAGGCCTATCATAACTACCACCTCGGGGAGAGCATCGAGGCCGGCATCGCCCTCACCGGCACGGAGATAAAATCCATCCGGGAGGGAAGGGTAAGCTTGAGCGATGCCTACGTTAGACCCGAGGGTGGGGAGCTGTGGCTGCGCAACGCCCACATCGGGCGTTACCAAGCTGGGAGCTACCTAAGCCACGAGCCAACGAGACCCCGCAAGCTCCTGCTGCACCGCAAGCAGATAGACAATCTGACGAGCCAGGTGGCGGAGAAGGGTCTCACCCTGGTGCCAGTCAAGCTCTATCTCAAAGACCACCTGGCCAAGGTCGCCATCGCCCTGGCCAAGGGTAAAAAGCTTTACGATAAGCGGGAGGCCATCGCCCGCCGCGAGGTGGAGAGAGAGATCGGGCGGGTGACCAAGAAACACAGACTTTAAAAGGAGGACTGATTTAAGCTTCGCCGCAATCAATGGGGACGCGTGGCTTCGACAGGGGAAGTAGACTGCAGAGTTGCAGGCTGAGGTGCCACTACCCTCATAAAACAAGTGGCGAAAAATAAACGGCGAACCTGAATTAGTTCTTGCAGCCTAATTAAACTGGCTGCACATCCAACCCGACCTCGCCTCAACGGGTCGGGATTGGGTGCCGCAAAGTTGAGGTGCCACCGTCCGGACGTCGATAACGGCGGTGAAAGAACCATCGACTGGCCTGGCTAAACTCGGTCAGCAGAGGTTAGCCAGGTGAGATGAAAGAGCTGACTAAGCCTGTAGCAGACTCTGGGTCGCTTCTTCTGGACGGGGAGTTCGACTCTCCCCCGTCTCCACCAGCCAAGATAGTGGGCCCCAAGCAAATAGGGCCCATTTTTGATTTCCCACTCAACATGGTGCTTTTCCCGGGGAAAGTCTTTCATCAAGACTTGACTTTTTACTCAACATACCTTATACTATAAATTCAAGCTATAGAACCAGGTTTGAACGGTTATGGATGAAGCTCAACAGTTTGGCCAAAGATTAAAAGAGCTGCGGACGCGGGCAGGACTAACCCAGCGTGAGCTGGCGGAGAAGGTTGGCGTTGATTTCTCTTATTTAAGCAAGCTGGAAAACGGGGTACTCCCACCCCCCAGCGAGAAGACGCTGCTCCGCCTGGCCGAAGTCCTGAATGCGGATAAAGATGAGCTCTTCATCCTGGCGGGGAGGATTCCCGCCGATATCGCCGAGCTTCTCAAGAACCGGGAGGCCCTGGAGCTCCTGAGGTCAGCGCACGCTGAGAAGAAGGCTATGGCCAAAAAGGGAGAGAAGTTCAACCCGATAAGGGATTTGGGCAAGCTTGCTGGCCTAGGAAGGCTCACCCTTCCCAGCATCGATTATCGAAAGCTGGCTCGGGTGGCCATTGCCGTCATTCTGGTGATAGCAGTTGGCAGCTCACTATGGTTTGCCTCACCGACCCAGGCACTTGAGATAAGCTTCCCCTCCCTTCCCTCCTCCGGAACTCTGGGCAGCACCTATACCTTCACCGTGAAGGTGGATGTCCAAGATATGGACGTCTTGCCGATAACCAGGATTGACCTGGAAATCTATAATGTAACTGACAGCACCAAAAAGGCCACTCTGGAAAGCCTGCCCCTGGAGACCAAGTCCAAGCAAGCCCATACTATAAAGGAAGGTTCCTCCAGTGGCGAAGCCCAGGTGGCGGCCAGCGCCGCCTCTGTCTGGGGGTATGGGATTGCTTATAGTTACGGCTACGGCTACCGGGAGCCTCAGGGCTGGGGTTGGCATTACTTCGGCACCCGCGGCGGCTATGGCTACGGTCAATCCCCTTATAAGGGAGCGACCTCTATTACCTATACCATTTACTGGACATCGCCATCAGGCTGGCCAGCAGGTGATTACAAGGTCAAAGTGCTCGTTTATGGCAACGGCACCAAGAAGTTCTCCGGAACCAGCAGCACCTTCACCCTGAGCGCTGCGGTAGAAGCGCCACCACCAAGCCCACCGTCAGCACCATCTGAGGAAGAAGTGCCCATCAATGAGCAGGGTGTATTCACCGAACCATTCACTCTTGAGTCCACCGACGGCAAGGTGACGGTGGCCATTGAGGAGGGCACCATCGGCAAGACCAAGGAAGGCGAGCCGGTGCCCAAGATAACCATACTCAGGCCGGCAGACCCGCCTGAGCCACCGGCTGACGCCAATGTGGTCGGCTTCGTCTATGACCTTGAGCCTGACGGGGCCACCTTTGACCCGCCGATAACCGTTACCTTCAGCTACAACCCGAATCAGATACCGGCTGGCGTTGGGGTGGAGAACCTGCGCGTCGCCTTCTGGGATGAGGCCGCTGGCGAGTGGGTGGAGCTGCCTCCTGAAGACATCACCATTGACCCGCTGACCAACACCATCAGCGCCAGGGTGAGCCACTTCACCTACTTCAGCGTCATCGTCTTCACGCGCCCGGCCACCTTCGCTATCAGCGACCTGACCATAACCCCGTCGCAGGCGGACATTGCGGAGAAGGTTACCATCAGCGTCACCGTCACCAATTCCGGTGACCTTGCCGGCAGCTATGAGGTGACCCTCAAGATAAATAATGAGGCGGTATCCACTCAGAAAGTGACCCTCGCTGGCCATAGCAGTGAGAAGGTGACCTTCATCACCGTTCATGGCAAGGAGGGAAGCTACAAGGTGGACGTCAATGGGCTTACCGGCAGCTTCAGCGTCAAGCGTGCCCCAACCCCGCCGATAGTGATACCGCCACCGGTGCCCACGGTCACGGTGCCTTCACCGCCACCTGGACCGGCACCAACACCGGTACCAGCACCTACCCTGCCGCCACCACCGGCGCCGGCGCCCATGCCACTGTGGCTGATCATCGCCCTGGCGGTGATAGTGGTCGGCGGTGTGGTCCTCATCCTGTACTTCAGCTTGCGCCGCGAATACTAACCAAAAGCCGCTTTCCCCAGGTCATTTTACCCCCTGCTAAAGGGTACGCCCCACCCAAAGTGGGGCGTACTTTGTTACCCGGCCTCTAGTGGATTTTCCCCTCCCTTGTCTGGTATAATATGGTGTTGCACGTGATGCAGCATATGCCTAGCCGGGGAGGGGAATACTACCCCTTGACAATTGTCACTATTAATTGCTAAAATATGCCACCTGGCAGGGGGTAGTGTGGAGAAGTGCTGATAAAGAAAAATCCATACACCTGGGCTGGTCTCGGATTACTCATCACCGGCGGTCTGGTTGCTCTTTTCGCCCACTTTATTCTGGGACTGACTTGGCTTGCCGCTTTGGGGCTCTGCATGGTTATTCTGGGCGCCATCCTGCTGGCCCTGGGCAGGGCCATCCCCAAGCTGCCGCCCGAGGTCTGCGGGCTCTTCCTTGATGCCGGCGTGGACAATATGGCTACCATAGTGGAGGAGTTAGGAATCAAAGCTAGAGCGGTGTATCTCCCCTCCTCACTGACCAATGGCTCACCAAAGGCGCTCATCCCCCTGCATGCCAATCCGGCACTGCCTCCGCTGACCCGAGCCCTCCCCCAGCGATTTATCGCCAGATACGGAAGCCGCCCTGATGACATTGGGCTTCTCTTCTCCACCATCGGGAGCCGGGCGGTGGCTCTCCTGGAGGCCAGGCCAGACCCAACCCCAGAAGCCCTGGAGGCAGCGCTGACCGCGCTGCTCGCCGGGACTCTTGACGCCGCCGATGGCACCACGGTTACTTCGTTGGAGAATCACCTGATCAAGGTAGAGATCGCCAACCCCCGCGTCGGAGACAGCGTCACCCGTTGCCAAGAGTGCCTAGGGGGGCCACTGGCCTCAATTGTCGCCTCGGTGACCGCCGAGGCCTGGGATAAACCAGTCACCATCGCGCGGGAGGAACACAGCGGGGGAAGATATTCCATTGAGCTTGAGGTAACTGAGTGAAGATATATAACAGGTACATCATCATTACCGCTCTTTTGCTTCTGCTCACCACCGTTATCCTGATTGCCCTCGGGCAGACTTCGCTCAATGTTTACTACATCACCTATCTCGCGGAGGCCCTGGCCATCACCGAGCTATTCGCCCACTTGAACAAGAAAGCCCGCCAGGGACTGAACCTGGTCAGCGCGGTACTGTTTGGGGGATTTCTGTTCATCGTCTCCATAGAAGCCATCAAGATACTGGCTTAAGTTTTTTAGCGCGGCCGCTTGGACCAAAGATGAAAAGATTAGCCCTTGCCCTTGGCGTGGTAATACTGCTGGCAGCCTTTGTTCCCGGCTTTCCCAGCTTTGCCCAGCCCGCCAATATCCCTCATGAGAACCCGGAGGCGATAAAAAGCTCCCCAGACCCAGCGGCGTTGCTGCTCTCCTACGGTGAGATATTCAGTCTAGCCAGCATAAGGCAATATGATGATGCCCAAAGCCTGCTCCAAGAGCTACAAAGAGCCAACATCCCCGATGAGCTGCGCTATCTGGCCGACCGTTACCGCACTCTCTCCCAGCGATTGTTCGCCACCCTGGATAACCTGGAGCTCACTCTGGATGAAGCGGCAGCCTTACTGGCCACCAGTCAGCTTGAAGAGGCCGAGGAAAAGCTGGCCAGCGCCAAGACTGCTGCCCGCGAGGCTCAGCTCCTGCTGGGCGATATTGAGACCGCCACCGGGGCTATGGCAGATATTCTCGGCGTTTTTGCCGCCTCTGCCACAGAGCGGCTAAGAGGGGCCTATGACCGCCTGGAAGCGAGCCTGGAGCGGCTGCGGGAGCTCCTGGATGAACTTGCCCGGCTCCAGCAGAGCCTCGCTCACCAGTACCAAATAATTCTGATGAGGCTAATCCCCACCGAGCTCAGCCTCAGCGTTGCCCCGTCGTCAGTATTCATTGGCGAAAGCCTCACCGCCTGGGGCAGACTCAGCAACACCGGCCCCCTACCCCAGCGAGAGATAACCATTCTTCTGGATGATAAGCCCTTGGCTCGCGCCACCACCAGCGCCGCCGGCTCATACCTCGCCAGCATAACCATACCATATAAATATGTAGCCAAGATGACCTTGAGGGCGGTATATCTTCCCTCCGGAGATGATATTGGCACCTACCAGGCAAGCAAAAGCCCGCTGGTGGCCATCGATACCCGCTTCTACCCCACCTCCCTTGAGGTGTCAGCACCCGAGACCGCCTACCCGGGGCTACCCATCACCATCAGCGGGCGGGTCAGCTCAACCACTGATGGCGTAAGCCGCACCCTCCAGGTGCTCTGGGATAACGCTAAGCTCGCTGAGGAAACAGTAAAAGGCAAGTTTGACCTGGAGATAACCACGCCAGAAGGGGCCCAGACGGGAAAACATGAGCTCACGGTACTGGTCGCCCCTCAAGGGCGCTATGCTGGCGCCAGGGAGAGATTGAGCATCCGTGTCTTCCGCCTTCCCATACAGATAGACGTTCAGCTGCCGAGACTCATCATCCTGCCCAGCGCGATCCGGGCGAGCGGCAGAGTGTCCCATAACCTAGGCGCGGTTAAGGATGCCCGGGTGAGCCTTGCCTTCAAAGGCGCCTCCGCAGTGACCAAAACCGCCGCTGACGGCAGTTTCAGCACCTCCATAGAGGCACCGCTTGACCTCTCTCTGGTCGGCCCCAAGGAACTAACCATCACGGTGAGCCCGGCTGAGCCATGGTATGCGCCGCTTGAGGTGAGGAGACAGACCTTCACAGTTAACCCGGCAAACTTGGGACTGCTGCTGGCCGGCTTTCTCTCCCTGGGGCTACTGGTCTACAAGCGAGTAAGAGCGCCCAAACCGGAGGCGCAGAAGACCACCCCCCAGCCTCAGGCTGAAGAAATACCCGCCCTTACCCCGCCCCCCAGACCCAGAGGTGAGCTTGCTGGCACCAGGGGAAAGGTGCTAGCTGCCTACACCAGCGCCCTCGAGATGGTGGAGAGGAGGACTGCCATGGCCATGGCAGCCTCCACCACGCTCCGGGAATTCCTGAAAGCGGCCGCATCACGGCTGCCTGATATAGCCGAGCCGTTTACGGAACTCACCACCCTGGCTGAGCTTGCCCTCTACTCTGCCCGTGAGCTGGACGAGACCACTGCCACCAGAGCCGAGCAACTAGCCAGTACTATCAAAAAAGGACTCTTGCCATGAATTTGCGTAAATTTCTAGCCATGCTCAGCGGCGCCCTGCTTCTCATCCTGGCCATAGTGGCCTGGTTCTTCCCCTCTAATGAGGACTTCCGCACCGAGAACCCCTTCTGGAATGGTGCCAAGGAGATGAGCCTCAACTACCCGGTCTTGGCTCTGGAGTCCCTGCTCAACCTTCCCGCTTCGCCCCAGGGGGCAACGCTCATCCTCATCCCCTACCTCAAGTTCAGCCCCGCCGAGCTTGAGGCTTTGAATAGCTTTGTTAGCCAGGGCGGGAGGCTGATACTGGCTGATGACTACGGCTACGGTAACCAGGTTCTGGAATACCTGGGGCTCAAGGCGAGATTCTCCAGACACCCGCTCCTTGACCCACTGGCCAACTATAAAAGCAAGTGGTTTCCCCGCATTTCCCGCCTCAAAGAAAGCGCCCTCACCACCAATATCGATAGCTTGGTTCTGAACCACGCCACTTCTCTAACCAATGTGGAGGACAGCGATGTTCTAGGCTGGTCCTCTTCATTCAGCTTCCTTGACCACAACGGTGACCAGCTGTGGCAGGAGGGTGAGCCCACCGGCCCGCTGGCGGTGGTCTCCAGCCACGCGCTGGGCAAGGGCGAGATAGTGCTCATCGCCGACCCGAGTTTATTCATCAACAGCATGTCCCTGGCCGGTAACGAGCAGCTAAGGCAAAACATCGCCGCCACCAGTGCCAAGCTCCTCCTTGACCAATCGCACCTGCCGCCGTCAAACCTGCACCAGACCAAGAGTATGCTCGCTTATCTCCGTGGTTCCCTCACCACCCCGCTGGGAACGCTGGGGGTGGTGATACTTGCCTTGACCATAACCCTCATGCCGCTATGGCAGGAAAGGAGACGCAAGTGACTGAAGAAGACAAGAGATACACCATACTAAATAACATCCTCGCCGAAGTGTCCAAGGTGGTAATCGGGAAAGAGGAGATAAAAGAAATACTTTTACTGGCCCTGCTGAGCCAAGGGCATGTGCTCATTGAGGGCATGCCTGGCACGGCCAAGACGACCATCGCCCGCACCTTCGCCCGCGCCGTCGGGGGCACCTTCCGCAGGGTGCAGGGTACCCCAGATTTGCTGCCGGCTGACATCCTTGGCTTCTACCTCTATCAGCCTGACGGCAGTTCCAGATTTGTGCCCGGGCCCATCTTCGCCAACGTGCTCCTGGTTGATGAGATGAACCGGGCCACCCCCCGCACCCAGTCCGCCCTCATTGAGGCGATGCAGGAGGAGCAGGTCAGCATCGAGCGAGAGACCCACCTCCTGGAATCCCCCTTCCTGGTCATCGCCAGCCAAATACCATATGGGGGGCCGGGAACCTCCCCCCTCACCGAGGTTCAGCTAGACCGATTCATGTTCCGCATATGGAGCGGCTTCCCTGATCGGGAAGAGGAAGACCGCATGCTGCAAGATATTGACGCCATCTTAGAGCCAGACATCTCGCCGGTGGCCACCCGCCAGGACATAATACAGCTTCGGCAGGAGGTAAAGAAGGTACACGTGGCTCCAGCCATCCGCCATTACATCATTGACTTCCTTGATAGGCTACGCCACCATCCCGACGTACTGATTGGCCCCAGCCCCAGGGGGAGCATCGCCCTGCTCAAAGGGGCAAGGGCGCTCGCCTTCATGCAGGGAAGAGACTTCGTCATCCCCGATGACGTGAAGAGGCTGCTCATCCCCGCCCTCGGCCACCGGGTTCAGGTCAGCGCCGAAGCCGAGATGGAGAACGTCACCCCCCAGGCCATCATCGAGCAGATAGCCGGTGAACTGCCGGTACCCAAAATAGCGCCATGAAGAGGTTATCACCGAGAGCCCTGGTTGAGATTTATCTGCTGCTTATCCTGCTGGCAGCGGCAGCCCTGGCAGCACTTCCCTACTCCGTGCTGGCCATGGCCCTGCTAGTGGTGCGGCTGCTAGCCATCTGGCGGCAGCTCCCCCCAAGACTGAATGTAGCCTTCACCGCGGCGGCAGTATTCCTTCTGCCACTAGTGGTAGAGCCGGTCTTGGGCTATCTCACCTACACCGCAGAGCTACCAGCAAGAGCCGTGTCCATTCTCGCCGCAGCCTCTGCCCTTCCCGTTTTATACCTTCTGGACTGCCAGCTAGTACAGAATGCCTCCGGGACAGCGGAGTTCGCCGTGGGAAGACCCCCGGGAAGGTACCTCACCACCACCTCCAAGGCCTTATTTGCCTCGGCGCTCACGATGCTGGTGGTCTCACTCCTCCTGGGCAACCTCACCCTTCTCTCCAGCGCCGCCATATTCATCCTCTACCTGCTGAGTATCCTGGCTTGGGCGCTCTTCGCCATCCCCTCGCCGCCCGTTGATGTTTCCACCAGGATGAAAAGGGTCATCGCCGGCACCACAGCCGATATCACCCTGCCGCTCTCCCGTAAGCGAGAGACGCGGTTGCACAACCTGGTTATCCCCGCTGACCCGTGGGTTGAGGCCACCCCCCAGCACTTCAGCTTAAACGGGGGGGAAATAGAGCTCAAGCTCACCATCACCCCACCACTGGCCGGGCCATCACAGCCCCAAATCCAGCTAGCCGCGCTGGACCCGCGGGGGTTGCTTGGGGTAAATCAAATGCTTGCGCCAGTAAGCCTAGAGGTCATCCCGAGGGCAAAGTACGCCGAGTGGCTGGCGCTGAGATACCTGGAGGAGACGGGAAACAAAGAAAGCTTCGCCTCGGCAGCGTCCAGAGCCAGGCTGCGGCGGAGGGGAGGGGTGGAATACCTGGAAAGCCGAAGCTACTACCCCGGTGACCCACTGAAGAACATAGACTGGAAACATACGCTGAAGCTGAACAAGCTGATCGTCAAAGAATTCGCCGAGACCGGAGCCAAGACAGCGATACTCGCCGCCAACCTGGCCGCCAGCGATGCTGAAGAGGCGGATAAGATAGCCTTTCATCTCATCACCACCGCCCTGACCCTGGCCCAGGAAGCTATCCCCACCACGCTAGCTGCCTATAACCACGAGCAGGTTATCCTGACCACGATAGCCCTTGACCCCAGGGAGATTCTCAAGCAGACGCTCTCCCTGGTGAAGGAGATCACCTGCGGAGACTTCACTCGGTGCCTAGCGCCACCTGACTTAAGCAGACTCAAGCGAGATATAAATCAGCTGAGACGAACAACTTCAGAATCAGCCCAAGGGCTGCTCAGCCTGCTTGACTTTGAGCGCCAGGCGCTGGAGAAAGCGGCCAAAGACCATCCGGCAAGCCTTGCTCTGGAGAAGGTCGCCGGGCAAACCCCACCTCCGGCCACCATCATCCTGATATCACCGCTCAATCACGATGCTGAAGCCATCCTAGTAACCACGGAGAAGCTATCAAGAAGATTCACCACCATACCGATAGAAACCAAATAGCATGAAGCTATGGTAAAATACCCAAGGTGGAGAGTTCCCTGATAATCTACTCCACGGTAACGCTTTTGGCCAGGTTCCGCGGGAAATCTATGGGGCAACCGCGCTCTCTCGCAGTGTAGTAGGCCAGGAGCTGCAGGGCTACTGCATTGAGCACCGGGGAAAAGAGGGCATCAACCCTGGGCAGCGTGATGACGCTGTCAGCCACCTCCCCCACCACCTCATCACCCTCCTCGGCCAGCGCCAGCACCGGAGAGTGTCTCGCCTTGACCTCCTTGATGCTGGTCAGCATCGCCTCGTAGGTGTTATCCTGCGCCACGATGGCCACCACGGGCGTCTCTCTGCCCAGCAGGGCGAAGGGGCCATGCTTTAGCTCCCCGGCGGCATAGCCCTCGGCATGAATATAGGAGATTTCCTTTAGTTTAAGCGCCCCCTCCAGGGCCACTGGAAAGTTTATCCCCCGACCGATGAAGAACACGTCCTCACACCTAGCTAGCTGCCGGGCGTACTCAGAAATCGTGGCTTCGCTATCCAGCACTCGCTGCACCTTGCCGGGTAGCTGCCTCAGCTCCATAACCAGACCGTCCAATCTTCTGATATCTATCTTGGCGTAGGGCAGGGCCAGCCAGTACAGCGCCATGAGCTGGGCGATGAAGCTCTTGGTCGCGGCCACGCTTATCTCCGGACCGGCTCGGGTATAGACCGTCTGGTCGGCAAGCCGGCTGGCGGTGCTGCCCACCACGTTGGTGATGACGATCACCTGGCACCCTTCCCCTTTCAACTTTCTTATCGCCTTCAAGGCGTCTGCCGTCTCACCCGACTGGGTGATGACGATGGCCCGGCTGACGGAAGAGGCCCGCCCCGAATAGCTGAACTCGGAAGCCAGCTCAGCCCTCACCGCCACTTTGAACAGCTCCTCCATGAGATATTTGCCGATGAGCGCGGCATGATAGGAGGTACCACAGGCCAGGATGAGTATCTCCTCAAGGCTGATGTCACCCATCGTGGCAAGGTGAGCCGGCGGCTCCGCCGCCGAGACATATCCGCCAATGGTATCCCGTATCACCTTGGGCTGCTCGTGTATCTCTTTGAGCATGAAATGCTCATAGCCCCCTTTTTGCGCATCCTCCACCGTCCAGGAAATGGTATGCCTTTCCCGACGAACCACCTTGCCGTGCTGGCTGACCTCAACGCCGCCCGGGGTGACCACGCCGATATCACCATCCTCCAGATAGAGCACCTGGCTGGTATAATCCAGTATCGCCGGCACATCAGAGGCGATGAAATTTTCCCGGTCGCCAATGCCGATGATCAGCGGGCTGTCCTTGCGGGCAACGACCAATCTGGATTCCCCGCTCATCAGCACCGCGATGGCATAGGAGCCTTCCACCTCCCCCAGCGCCAGCTCCACCGCCTTGGCCAGATCCCCGGCGTAATACTTCTCAATGAGGTGCGGTATCACCTCGGTATCCGTCTCCGAAACAAAGTGATGCCCCTCACCACTCAACTGCTCCCTCAATTTCTGGAAGTTGCTGATTACCCCATTGTGCACCACGGCAATCCTGCCGGTGCAATCGCAGTGGGGATGGGCGTTCACCTGAGACGGCTCACCGTGAGTTGCCCACCTGGTATGGCCGATGCCCGCTTTCCCCTCAATGGAGCGGGGCAAGGTCTCCGCCAGCGCCTTCACCCGGATGGCATCCTTGTACACCACCAGGTCACCGCTGGAGACGGCGATGCCACAGGAATCATAACCCCGGTACTCGAGCTTCCCCAGGCAGTTGAGCAGGACAGGGCCAGCCTGCCTCCGGCCAACATAACCAACAATGCCACACATAGCCGAAAAATGCTCCCTTTATAGCTTCAAAATACCAGGCTGCGGTCAGGCAGCCTGCCGCTGAGCAGCTTCAGCGAGTGTACCTGAGCGTAGTTGCCGACAACCGCTCCCGGCTGAGCCACCACCCCGCTGCCCAGGTTGCAGCCCTCACCCAGCATCGCCCCCACGCTCACCAGGTGGCGCTCATGGTCCACCTTGACCTCCTCCCGACCGCAGCAGGCGGTGAAATGCCCCCCGATGATACAGCCCTGGTCAATAACCGAATCCTCTATGATACCACCGGGGCCAATGCTGACGTCATCGCCGATAACGCTGTTCTTAATCTGGGTGAAGGGGGAGATGACCACATTATTGCCCAGGCTAGTCGCCGGCAGAATGCAAACATTGGGGCCGATATCGCAGCCCTCCCCGATGACCACTGGCCCGGTGATGTAAGAGCCAGAGCGTATCACCGTGCCCTTCCCAACCCAGACCTGCCCTTTAAGCGCCACCCCGGCTTCAACAGTGCCAGCGAGGCTAGCCTGAATCTGGCGCAGGATGGCATCATTGAGGCTCAAGATATCCCAGGGATAGATGACATCAAGCCAAGTATCCTCCGTCTCCTCAGCCCTAATGGTGTGGCCCTGCCCTATCATCTTGTTCAAGACGTCAGGAAGGTCAAGCTCCGGCTCAATGAAGTCAAAAATCTGGGGGCTGAAGGCGTAAATGCCGGTGCTGACCAGGTTACCCCTTGCTTCTGCGGGCTTCTCCACGATCTCCTTTACCTCGCCCCGCTGGTCCAGGGTCACCACCCCGTATCTCATCGGGTCATCCACCCTCTTTACCAGCACCGCTGTGGGCTTGATATTGAGGAATGAGGCGATGGTATCCGCCTCAATCAGATTGTCTCCGGCTAGGGTGAGAAAGTCACCCTGGATAGAACCCCTCGCCTGGGCAAGGGCGTGGGCGGTACCCAGCTGCTTGGGCTGGGTGACATAGGTCAATCTGACACCAAGCTGCTCCCCGGAGCCCATATAGTCCAGCACCTGCTCCTTGTGGTAGCCAACAACGAGCACGATGTCACGAATGCCATTCTGCGCCAGCGCCTCAACCACGTACTGCAATATCGGCTTGCCGGCGATGGCAAGCATCGCCTTGGGCCGGTTGACGGTAAAGGGTCTCAGCCTCTGTCCCTCACCGGCAGCTAAAATCACCGCTTGTTTCATGGCCCGCTCCTTAAAATAGCCTTGAATTGGGCAAAATCACCCCGCTGGCCACCGCCCCTGGCCCGATAAAAGTATTATTGCCAATCAGGCTACCAACATTGATGCTGGCGTTGATCCCAGTTTCAACCTTATCCCCGATGATCGCCCCCAGCTTGCGCCGCCCGGTATTTACGCCGGCGACCGAGATTTCCTTTTTGTCCAGCCTGAGATTGGCTACTTTAGTGCCCGCACCAAAATTGCACCCCTCGCCGATAATGCTATCGCCAAAGTAATTATGGTGGGGGAGTTTAGTGCCCCTCATGATGATGCAGTTTTTCACCTCAACGGCGTGGCCGATATGACAACCATCACCGATGGCGGTACAGGGGCGAATGTAGCAGTTGGGACCAACCTCACAGTTCTCCCCGATGACCACCGGGCCCACGATGTAGGAGCCTGACCTGACCACGGTATTCCGGCCAATGGCAACGGCACCCTTGATGACCACATTCGCCTCCACTTCACCCAAGTTCTGCGCCCTAGCCTCAGCGAGCAGCAGCTCATTGGCAGAGAGCAAGTCCCAGGGATAGCTGAGGTTGAGCCAGTGGCTGAGCCGCTGGCAGGCGATGTCATGCCCACCGGCCAGCATCAGCTGTAAAGAATCGGTTATCTCGTACTCCCCCCGGGGTGACTTGGCAGTGCGGGCGACCGCCTCAAATATGGCCGGGGTGAAGAGGTATATCCCGGCATTGGCCAGACGAGACGGGGGACTGGCCTCCTTTTCGTAGATGCGGGCTAGCTTCCCCCCGCTCAGCTCAACCACCCCCAGCCCAGTGGTATCCTCAACCTCGATGATGCCCAGAGTGTTACCCGCCCGGCGAACAAGTTTCCTGATATCCCCGCGGCTGACGATAACATCCCCGTTCATCACTAAGAAATTGCCCTCCACCAGACCCTCGACCATTTTCAGCGCATCCGCCGTGCCCAATTGCCGGCGCTGCTGTGAGTACTCTATCCTCACCCCCCATTTCTCACCACCAGCAAAATAGTCCCGCACCGGCTCATCACAGTAGCCGACCACGAAGATAAACTCGGTGATGCCCGCTGCCCTAGCCTCAATGAGCAGGTGCTCCAAGATGGGCTTATTGGCGATGGGCAGCATCACCTTGGGCCTGCTGTAGGTGAGGGGGCGCATGCGGCTACCCTCGCCCGCGGCTAGAATGACCGCCTTCAACTTGCTCGCTCCTTGACGTTCTCGAGATGGCCCATGACCACTTTGAGGGCACTATCATACAGCTTCTGCGCCCGCGCCTGGCTCTTCGCCTCCACGGTCAGCCTGATTTTGGGCTCGGTGCCGGAGGCCCGGACCAAGAGCCAACCATCCTCGAAGCTGAGCCTCAGGCCATCAGCCTTGGCCAGCGATAACGGCTCAAGCGCCATCAGCGGTGATTCCAGGCTTGACACCGCCGTCCTCGGGCCCGCCACGCTGCCCCGGAGAAGATGATAGCTGGGGATATCGTCCACCAACCGAGATAGTCTCTCCTGGCTGGCGATAGCCACTAGCTGCGCCGCAGCATAGACGCCATCGGGGCAGAAGGAAATAGCGGGGAAAATCCAGCTCCCCGATGGCTCACCACCAAAATCACCGCCTTTCTTCAGCTCTTCAGATACATAGGTATCCCCAATCCTGGTGCGGCGGACACGGAACCCCATCTCCTCAATGGCCATGGAGGCATCCAGGGTGGTGACCACCTCCTTTGCCCCCATCACCCGGGCAAAAATGGCAAGGAGCTTATCCCCGGGAATGAACCTACCTCGGTCATCCACCGCCATCATGCGGTCAGCATCCCCGTCGTGGGCGATGCCCAAATCAGCCCCCGACTCTCTGGTCGCCCGGAGCAAATCCCCCAGATTGGACTGGGTCGGCTCAATATCGCGGGGAAAGAAGCCGCTGGGACGGCAGTTTATCTCCACCACCTCGCACCCAAGCTCTCTTAATAAATACGGGGTAACCACAGAGCCAGCACCACAACCACAATCCAGGGCTACCTTGAGCTTGAGTCCAGTGGAAAAGTCCTTTAAGATACGCTCCAGGTGCTGCCTGGTGGCATCAGCATAAACGCCGCTTTGGCCCGCTTTGTCCCAGGGGGCGGCATCAAGGGAGCCGCTTGAGAGCATATCCTCTATCTGCCCCCGCTTCTCAGCATCAAAGGCGGCGCCATCCGGGCTTAAGAGTTTGATGCCGTTGTATTCCGGGGGATTATGGGAGGCGGTGATCATCACCCCGGCGGCGAACTTTCGGGCGGCAAAGCCCAGTGTCGGCGTGGGCACCACCCCGGCGTCCTCGCCCCTGGCGCCAGCGGCAAGCAGCCCGGAGATAATGGCGTGCTTTAGCGCCTCGCTGGAGGTGCGGGTATCACTGCCCACCACCACCTCATTATAGATTCTGCCCACCGCCAGCCCAACCTTCAACGCCAGCTCGACCAGGCCGCCGCCGAAAAGCTCCCTGATGCCAGATGTGCCAAAAAGTCCCATTTTGTCCTCATTCTACTACTATGAACCCAAATGTCAATGTCATACCGGGCCACACCTGGCGGGAGAGGCCGGAATGAGAGAAGACTTGCGCCAGCGTCTAAAATGGCGTGGCCAGGGTGGGCAATGGCACCTCAATCACCGTGGGGCGTTTCTCGCCCAATGCCGCCCGCAGTGCCCCACCCAGCTCCTCGGGCCGGGAGAGCTTGATTCCGCGGGCACCAAATGTCTCCGCTAGACTGGCGAAATCAGGGTTGTGCAGGCGAGTGCCAATAATCCTGCCCCCGAAGCGCCGCTCCTGGTCATGGAGTGTAGCGCCGAAGGCGCCGTCCACAAAGACGATGTTCACCACGCTCAACCCCTCCTGCACCGCCGTGGCCAGCTCAGGGAGGGCATACATGAAGCCACCATCACCGCTGAGCGCCACCACCTGCCTCTTGGGGTTGCCCACCTTGGCGCCCAGGGCAGTGGGGAAGGCAAAGCCCAAGGTGGCGAAGTATGAGGAGGTGAGATAGGTGCGGGGCCGCTTCACCGGGTAGGCCAGATGGCCCCAGTAGGCTACGTTGGTCACCCCGGGCACCAGAATGGCGTCTTCGGCAAGCTCAGCACGAATCGCCCGGACCAAAGAGAGCTGAAGGGGAGCCACCTCCTCCAGCTCCGCGGTCACGGCATCCTTTATCTTCTCTAGCTCCTCGGGCTGCCAGCTGCTGCTTGCCGGAGGCAGTACCTCGGCTAGTGTGCTGAGAACGGTGCGGGCATCGCCCACGATTCCCAGCTGCACGGGATGGTTTCTGCCCACCTCGCTGGCATCTATGTCAATCTGGATGAGCTTCTGGTCTTGAGCAAAGGCCCAAGGAGCAGCGCCGCGGAAATAGAGGCGGCTTCCCACGACGAGGATGACATCAGCCTGCGCTAGCGCCCACTTGGCCGGGCCGAACCCATAGTAGAAGGTGCCGAGTGAGAGGGGGTGGTCACCAGGGATGGCTCCCTTGCCCTCGGGGGTGGTGATCACGGGAGCGTTCAGGCGCTGTGCCACCTCGGTAAGCTCGCTTGAGCCATCCGAGCCGATAACGCCCCCACCCGCCCAGATGATGGGGTGGTGGGCCGAGGCGAGTAGCTGCGCCGCTGCCTCAATCTGCGCCGGCTCCACCGGGGCGGGGGAAACCGGCTCTGGCTCTGGGATTTCCGCCGGCGCCGAGGCCTGCATTACATCCCAGGGAACCTCCAGCTCCACCGGGCGGGGTCTCCCTGTCTTCAATTTGAGCATCGCCTGCCGCACCGCCCCTGGAATCTCCTCCACCTTGCGCACACAATGGCACCATTTGGTCAGAGGCTGGAACACCTGGCTCTGGTCAGCCACCTCATGCAGCGCCCCGCGCTGCTGGCCCAGGTTATAGCTCTCCACCTGCCCGGAGACCAGGAGAACCGGGGTTGAGGTGGCATAAGCGGTCCCCAAGGCCGCGGTGGCGTTAAGCGCCCCCGGCCCGGGCACCACCAGCGCCACGCCTACCTTGCCCGTGGTACGGGCATACCCATAAGCCATATAGGCTGCGGTTTGCTCATGGCGCACTGATGCCCAGCGCAATTTCCCCTGACGATAGATGGCATCCAGCGCCTCCATTATCTGCACTCCGGGAAGGCCAAAGACGATTTCCACTCCCTCCCGAGCCAGGGAACTGGTCAGGGCTTCCGCCCCGGTCATCATAGCCATAGCTAGACCTCCGATAAGACGTAGTCAGCGCAGACTACTTTAGCACAAAGGATTATCTGGCGCAAATGGCCAACTGGACAAGAAGTCTTCCCTGACTTAAGGGGAAGACGAGGCCAAAGCTATCTATACCCTCAGCTCGGAGCGGGTGCGCAGGAACCTGGCCACGCCATCGCGGGTGACCAGTCCAACAACCCTCCCCTCGCTGACCACAGGCATCTGGTTGATGTTATACTCCTCCATCTGCTCCAGCATGCTCAGCACATCCTGCTCGGGGAAGGCTACTTTTAGCTTCTCCACCGGGGTCATGATATTCCTCACCCGGGTTATCTCCCAATCTGGCCGGCCGACCGACTTGATGTCCCCCAAGGTCAGAATCCCTTTGAGCTCCCCATCCTCGGCAACCAAGAAACAGCGGTGCCCAATGGCAGAGATATACTCCTGAACCACGTGGCTCACCGTAACCTCAGGCGATACCACCGGGCAGGTAGAGGTCATCATTTCGGCAGCGGTGACCCCCTCCAGCGCCAGCTGATATTGCGTCTGGCGGTAGCTGGCCGCGGCGACGTAGGTCAGGAACCAGCCGATAAAGGCAAGCCACAGACCATTGAACCACTGACGGGAGAAGAGGAACATGAGAATGATGCCACCGCCGATAAAGAGATAGCCGATGCCCTGCCCGACCCGGGCGGCAATCCGGGTGGCCCGCTGGTAATCACCGCTGAAGCGCCAGAGAAGGGAGCGAAAGACGCGCCCGCCATCCAGAGGAAAGCCAGGAATGAGGTTGAAGACCGCCAGCACCACGTTTATCTGCGCCAGCCAAAAGGTCATGGCGGCTATGGGCTCACTTATCCCCCCCAGTAGTAGATGGAGCAGAAAAAATAGCCCCCCAATGACCAGACTGGAGATGGGCCCGGCCGCAGCCATCTTGAGCTCCGCGCTGTGGCGCGCTGCCTCCCGGGTCATATGGGCCACCCCACCGAAAATAAAGAGGGTGATGCTCCTCACCGGGATGCCATTGGCTCGGCCCACCAGGCTGTGCGCCAGCTCATGTGCCACCACCGAGCTGAAAAATAATAAACTAGTAAATATGCCGGTGACCCAGTAGGTTGGCGCACCCCAGCCCGGATAGAAGGAGGGGAAGTACTGCCAGGAGAGGGAGACCGTGATGAGAACAAAGATGAAAAACCAGGTATAGTGCAGGCGGAACTGGATGCCGAAGATTTTGCCTAAATTGATTGCGCCACCCATGCTTTATCCGAGGTTAGCATCTAGGCGAGCTGACCCCTAAATACTTCTCCACCAGCTCCATGGCGCAGTATTTCCCGCACATACTGCAGGCCGGGCTCGCCGAAGCATGCCGGCAGTGCACCTGGCGGGCGTGTGCCGGGTCAAGGGAAAGCCTGGCCTGCTCCTCCCAGTCGAACCTCTTGCGCGCCATGGACATCCTCCGGTCCCATTCCTCAGCGCCCTTTACTCCTTTCACGATGTCACCAGCATGAGCGGCAAGGCGTGAAGCGATCACCCCCTGCCTCACATCTTCATGGTCCGGCAGGGAGAGGTGCTCGGAGGGCGTCACATAGCAGAGAAAATCGGTCCCTGCGGCGGCGGCGATGGCCCCACCGATAGCCCCAGTGATATGGTCATACCCGGCACCGATGTCAGTCACCAGCGGCCCCAGGACGTAGAAGGGAGCCCCCTTGCAGATGGACTTCTCCAGCTGAACATTGGCCTCGATCTGATTTAAGGGGAGATGCCCTGGGCCCTCAACCATAGCCTGAACCCCGGCCTCCTGGGCCCGCTGCACCAGCTCCCCTATGGTGAGCAGCTCCTCTATCTGGGCCCGGTCAGTGGCATCGGCCAGACTGCCTGGGCGCAGCCCGTCACCAAGGCTCAAGGTGAGGTCAAACTCCCTGGCCAGCTCCAGCAGGCGGTCATAGTACTCATAAAGGGGGTTTTCCCGCTCGTTATACAGTATCCAGGCGATGAGAAAGGCGCCCCCGCGCGAGACCACATCCGCCACCCTCCCCTGCTGCCTCAGCCGGGCGATGGCGGATTGGGTTACCCCACAGTGCACGGTGGCGAAGTCAACGCCGTCACGGGCGTGCTCCTCGATGACGGCAAAGAGGTCATCAGCTGTCATCTTGACGATAGCGCCATGCCTCTCAATGGCCTCAATGCCCGCTTGATAAATGGGCACGGTGCCGATGGGCACGGTGCTGGCGGCGATTATCGCCCGCCGGATGGCTGAGATATCGCCTCCGGTGCTTAAGTCCATCACCGTATCCGCCCCGGCCTCAACGGCCACTCGCAGCTTCTCCAGCTCAGAATTGATATCGCCGTAGTCAGGGGAGGTGCCGATATTGGCATTCACCTTGGTCCTGAGCCCCTGGCCAATGCCGCAGGGAACAAGCTTGGCATGATTGATGTTAGCCGGAATCACGATGGTCCCCTTGGCCACACCCTCCCGGATGAACTCAGCCTCCAGCCCCTCCGCCTCAGCCACCATCCTCATCTGCGGAGTGATGATCCCCTTTTTGGCTGCTTCCAGTTGCGTCATAGCCACCTCCACAAATTCAAAAACCAAGGGCTCCGGCTTGACTTCAAGACCCTTGGCCTAAGCTGCTGCCGCTTCCCTACGCTCGCATTACCGAGGTCAGGTCCACAGGGTTGGCGTTAGTGCCTCTCAGCCCTTTAAAGCACCCCTAGCGGATGGTTTCTACCTTGACTATAGCACAAGCCCTCCAAAAATGCAATCTGCCCTACCCATTGCCCCCCGGCCCCTTATCCTGTATTATATTTAATTAGGAGGTGACTGAGGTATGTGGCTTCAGGCAAGAATGTTCCTGCTCATCACAGTGCTATTTGGCATCCTTTACGGTGTGATCGCCGGCATCGGTACCTGGATGGGCGCCGGCAGCGCGGTTTCCTATATCATTCTGGCCTTCGTCTTTCTCGGCATTCAGTATCTGATTAGCCCGGCTATTGTCGGCTGGACGATGAGGATAAAGTGGGTTTCAGAGCAAGAAGCCCCAGAGCTGCACCGAATGGTGGCGGAGCTCGCCGAGAGGGCGAATCTACCCAAACCCAAAGTCGGCATCTCCCAGCTCTCCATACCCAACGCCTTCGCCTTCGGCCGGACGCAGAAAGACGGGCGGGTCTGCGTTACCCAAGGCATCCTGAGGCTGCTGAGCAAAGAGGAGCTAAAAGCAGTGCTGGGGCACGAGCTAGCCCATATCAAGCACCGTGACATGGCCGTCATCACCCTCATCTCGGTTATCCCGCTGATAATGTACTGGATAGCCTTCAGCATGATGTGGGGAGGCGCCTTTGGTGGCCGCAGACAAGGCGGCGGCTATGCCGCGCTCATCGGGCTGGGGGCCTTTATCCTCTATTTCATCACCAATCTCCTGGTGCTCTATGGCTCCAGAATTCGGGAGTACTATGCTGACCTGGGCAGCGTGCGCATGGGCAATATGCCGCATCACCTGGCCACCGCTCTCTACAAGCTGGTCTACGGCAACGCCCGCATGCGAACTAGCCCAGAGATGCGACGGGTGGAGGGGGTTAAGGCCTTCTTCGTCAATGACCCTTCACGGGCGTGGTATGAGGTAAGGGAACTTGCCCAAGTTGACCTGGACATGAGCGGCACCATTGACTATGATGAGCTCTTAGCGCTGCGCCAGAAAAAGGTGCGGCTTGATACCACCCAGAAGCTGATGGAGCTTTTCACCACGCACCCCAACATGCTGAAAAGGATAAAGCATCTATCCACCCTCACCACCTGATGCCCCCAGCCGCCCCCTCTCGCCGGGGGCATTTTTTCTTGACTTTTCCGCGGGCATGGGATAAACTATGAGTTTGGGCGACCAATAAAGGCCAGCTTCCACTAAGCCTGAGTACTTTCACAAAAAGTCTCAGCTTTAATTATGTCAGAAGCAAGACATTGATGAAAATTGCGATTAGTGGTAAAGGTGGCGTAGGCAAGACTCTACTGGCATCGCTGCTCGCCCACACCTTCGCTCAGTCTGGCTACACCGTCCTCGCTATTGACGCTGACCCTGATGCCAATCTGGCCGCGGCCCTTGGTTTCCCCCACCCGGAGAAAATCGTCCCCATCTCTGAGATGAAAGACCTCATCGCCGAGAGAACGGGAGCCCAGCCAGGGCAAGCGGGCGCTTATTTTAAACTCAATCCAAAGGTTGATGACTTGCCGGAGAAATACTGGCAGGCGCTTGACGGCATCAAGCTGATGGTCATGGGACGGGCCAAAAAGGGTGGTAGCGGTTGTTACTGCCCGGAGAACACCCTGCTCAAAGCTCTGGTCAGCCACCTGCTTCTGGCCCGCAATGAGGTGGTCATCATGGATATGGAGGCTGGCATCGAGCACCTGGGGCGGGCCACCGCC
>Ga0209426_1000533_pt1 | contig 36706 bp, 30 predicted proteins | sample Deesub1362B_J571_FD_187697 | JGI IMG/M metagenome (GOLD analysis project Ga0209426, IMG submission 187697) | Deep oceanic, basalt-hosted subsurface ecosystem from Juan de Fuca Ridge flank, Pacific Ocean, CORK Borehole 1362B_J2.571 (SPAdes)... ...
GGTATATGGAATTTCTTTCAATTTTAAAGCATTCAAAAATACCATGTTTTGTGGTCTCAGGAAATCATGATTGGTATAACTGGGCTTATGTGGGAAACGAAGAAACAAATTATTTGCAGATTGTAAACCCTTTTCCTGATCATACCTTTGATTATGGAAACCTGATGCATTTTCTGTGTCTTGATACAGGTCCTGATGACATATGGAGTGACTGGGATTCCTGGTGTTATGGATTTACAACTTCACAGCTCACCTTTATTGAGCAGGATTTGATTCAGAATCAAAATAAGCCTTTGATATTCGCAATGATGCATGGACCTGTAATTGATTATGATGATAATGATGATTCGAATAAATACGGTAAAGATGAATTTATAACATATACAATTCAATATAATATGGATTTAATCCTTGCAGGACATACTCATCAGGATAGACTATTTTTAGCAGACAGCACATGGATTCAGGGACAGCTTCCGAATCCTCTTCCTCCGACCCCTTATTTCATGCAAACAACAAGCACATGCAAAAATGATTCAGGGCTTGTAGGTTACAGGATGGTTGTAGCAGATGTAAATGGGCTCATATCTTTTTCAGAAGATGGACTTGCTGATAAATCAATAAGAATGTACAATCTAAAAGAAATCTATTCTTACAATATTGATAGCACCTCCTGTCTGATAAAAATTTTTAATTACAACTCAAGAATATTCTATGATGGAAGGGTATATCCGAAAATGAAAACAGGGCATAATTATCAGGTTTCAGGTCCTGCTTCTCTCCTGAGACAGGCAATAACAGGATTGTGTGAGATAGAGGTGGAAAGTATAATACCAGGCACAACCATTATATACATTGAACCTGTTGAAATTGCAGAGAGTCCGGAAAATAACAATAAAGATATGTATATTATTTTTCAGAAAAATTATATAAGGATCATGAATCAAAATCTGAAAATATCAAGGCTTAAAATCTTTGATATAACAGGAAGAAGAATAGTCATAAAGAAAATAACAAGTAAAAAAACAAAAATAGATATTTCAAAATTGAGAAAAGGAATCTACTTCATTATTCTTGAAAATAAAGAAAGTAGATATTTTAAAAGAAAATTTATAAGGTTTTAAAATAAAAAACTTCACTCCCCTATCAACCTTACATATTCCTTATACATACATTTATCCTGAACAACAATAATACCCTCTTCTTCTGCCTTTTTTGTGCTTTCATGCATTATTCCTTCCTGAAGCCATAGAACTTTCACATCACCTTTTTCCCTTTTTCTCTTTATCACCTGCTCAACAATTTCAGGAACATCCTTAGATGGTCTGAATACCTGAACAATATCAATATTGCCAGGAATCTCAAGAATATTTTTATAACTTTTTCTTCCGAGTATCTTATCATAATTTGGATTCACAGGAATAACATTATAACCCTTTGCAATAAGAAAGGCAGGAACTCTTCTTGCAGGCTTTTCAGGATTATTTGAGAAACCTATGGTTGCTATATTTTTGTAATTTAAAAGGATTTCTTTAATTTTTTCGTCTTTCATAAATTAAAATACTTTTGATAACACAATTTTTCAATACCATAACTTTTGATTTCACACTCTGAAACCGCTCCTGCAATTTTCCAAAACACGACAAACACAAGAAACTCAACAAAACACAATCGTGCGATAAATTGACCACTATATATTCGTTTCCCGCTTTTCGCTACTCGCTTACTGAAAGATATATCAGTGAATGAAGGTGGTTAGCAAATTGTGAAGAGCAAATGGTGGAGTTAATTTTTACGCAGCCTGAAGGGTGTACCTAATTTGAACTCAGGTAATCTAAAACTCTCCACAGATTCCCTTATAGGGACAATGCCCACAACTTCCCGTCCTTGAGTCAGGTTCAAAGGGAATATTTTTATCAAAAATCTGCTTCAATATATTTTTTAAAACAATCTCTGTATCCTCAAGAGGTAAATATTTGGAACCCGCTCTATGCCCTTTTTTTACAATTTCTCCGAATCTGAAACTCTTAATTTCTGAAGAACCAAAAATATAATAAGCTCCTTCTCTGACATCCATATTGCGTTTCTTGCTATATACAAAAGCATAAATAGGCACCTGCAAACTCCTAACCTCCAATGCTATCTCCCTTCTATCTTCTAAATCTTCTGGTTTAAAAGGAGGACCTATACCACTCGATGAACTTTTATAATCTATCACCCTGTAATATCCTTCAATTTCATTAACTCTGTCAATTTTCCCTTTTATTTTTATTTTAAAATTATCCTCTATTTCAAATTCATCACTCACATCTTGCTCCAATTCTCTCACAATTCCTTTATCTTTTTCTTTTAATTTACTTATAAATCTTCTCATTTTTAAAATTAAATATTCCTTCCTTAACCACAAAGCTTCCCTTTCTTTTCCAAACCACTCATCAAATTTTTTCGACAAAAATCTCACAAAATTTTCCTCCATATTGTCATTCCATTCAGGAACCTTATTCAAAAAATTAACCCGATAAAACTCCTCCATCACTTCGTGTAAGAAAGTCCCGAGTGATTTACTTTCTATATCCTCTGTAATTTCCTCTTTCTCAATATTCTTTATTATTTTTGATTGATAGAATCTGAAAGGACATTTAACATATTCATCTATCTCTGTCACATGAAATCCTTCCTGCGCTTTTTTATAAAGAACTTTCATTATTTTCTCATCTTTTTCTATTACCTTTTTTGATTCTTTTGTTAATACAGGATTGTAAGTATAAAAGGGTATTTCATCATATAAAATCTTTCTTTCCTTTTTTTCTTTTTCCCATAAAAGCCTCTGAATAAAGCGTGACTCAGGAGAATCAATATCTTTCTCTGTTTCATAGAACAAAAGATACACTTCCTTTGCATTTTCTACAATCTGATAAAAGTTATAGGCATAAATTGCCTCATTTTCTCTGTATGATGGCAACTTCAAGATTTTTCTCAAACTTTCGGGAAGAACAGGGTCATATTTATAACTTTTCGGATATATACCCTCAAGTAAATCAAGAAAGAAAATTTTTTCAAAAGGAACAAGACGGGCTTCAAGAACACCTACAATCTGAAAACCTTTTAAAGGATCCCCTCTTAAAGGTATTGAATATGAAGAAAGATAGGAGAGAAGTATTTTTGAAATGTCTTCAATTTCAAGATTCTCCTCTGAAATTTCTGTTTTTAAAATTTTTTCAAAAATTTCAAAGGTCTCTTTTAAAAATATTGAAAGCAAAATGTTTTTATCCTCTCCAATTTTTTTGTATACAATATCTAAAATTTCCTTCATTATACTTATAAAATCCTTTATTTTTTTTACCCCTAAAAGAGAAAAAGAGAGAATTTTAACAAAATCTCTGTTAAATCTTTCCTCTATTATTTCATTAACATCAAAATAAATTTTTCCTGCATTCTGATTCTGTTTCCTGATCTTCTCTTCTATTATTGCCACTTCTTCAGGAAAGATAGATACAATAAAAGGATGATTGAGAAAAGAGAGAAGTGCTCTGTAATAAAACCTGTTTTCTCTAATTTCTTTTTTAAATTCAAAGAATTTTTTAATAAAAGAAAAAGAAGGTGTTAATTTGAAAGAATATCCCATACTCACATTGAAATCAGTTTTAAGGTCTGTTCCCAGTTCTCCAAGCAGGGGTTCAAGATGGGAAGGATCAGGCAGAATACAACCCACCTTAACAGGGTCAATCTTTTCCTTTAAAATTTCCTTTAACTTCTCTCTTAAAAATATCGCCTGAGAATAAAAATCCTTGAGTTTTATAAATTCAATCTCAGGTTTTTTACTAACGGAATCAACTGTTTTATAAGTAAAATTATTTCTCTTTATAAAATTAAATATTGCCCTTTCCTCCCTTGTCTTTATAAACAGCATTTCTGTAGGATACTTATCCATAATTTTCTTTATAAAAATTTCTTCAAGAGGCAAAAGGGCATAAAAACCCGCAAATATGACTTTCTCAAAATTCAAATCAAAATCAATTTTTCCGAGTTTTCTGAATAAAAGTCCTCTTGTTATTTTATTTCTATTTAAAATCTCATTATAGAACTCATTCCTTAACTCATCAATTATCTCAAGAAGCTCCTTTACCTTCTCCGGAACTTCTGCATATTCTTTTAACATCTTCACCTCTTTAAAATTAACATTATTCATTTCAAGCTCATCCATTGCCTTTATTATTCTTACTCCCCAGGGGAAAAAGTCAGAGAATTTATCTGCTTTGAAAATCGGAATATTTTTTCTGTCAAAAATATTTTTTAAAATATAAACAGCATCAAGTAAATCTATAAACTGATAGTTAAACTTTTCATTAAGAATTTTAAAGGCAAATTCCTGAAAGGAAAACATTGAAGGTGAAACAAAGGGCTTTTTTATTTTTTCTGATAAAATTCTTTTGAGATATAATACAGGTCTTTTATTCGGAAACACGATGGCAATATCCGAAAAATCATGTTTTCCTTCCTCTATAAATTTTTTTGCGATTTCCTCAAGCAAGTTACACGGAGTTTTGTAAATGATTATAAGAGGTTCAGATTTCATGAACTTCCTCCATATCAAGATAAACAAGGTATCCTTTTATCTCCTTATCATATATTTCTTTAATGATATCAACATAATTTTTTAACTGCTTTATATGAGAGTTATCTTTTTCCTGCCCTGTTTTAAACTCAATGATTTTAATAACATCATCAAAAATTATTCTGTCAATGCGATAGGTATTTCCTTTTTCATCTATAACATCAAATTCTGTGTTTACCTTTTTATCCGTGAAAAAGAATTTCTTTAAAAAATCTTTTTTTAATTTTTCTTTAAAATATGCAATATCCTCAAGAGAATCTCTTTGAAAAACCTTATATAATTCCCACTCCGCCCTTGCTTTTTCATAAGCCCTTTCAATTTCTTTATCAAAATTTTCTTCTTTTAAATTTTTTATTTTTGATAAAACAAGATGAATCCATTCTCCTCTCAAAACCTCATTATGGATCATGATTTCGCTTTCAGATTCACTTTTTATAAAAATTTTCTTTGATAAATCAATTACAGATACCGGTTCTCCTCTTTCCCATGAAAACTCTTTCTCCTCTGCCTTTTTCTCTTCAAAAATCATTTTCTCACCGATCTTTAACACATCCTTACCCTCAAATTTTTGCTTAAAACTTTCCATTATAAACATTCCCCATGATTTTTTGTTCTGATTATTCACAACAAAATAAAGCTCCTCTTTTGCTCTTGTCAATGCAACATAAAGTAAATTTAATTCCTGAATTATATTAAAAGCCTCATGATATTCTTTTTCATGTTTACCACTCAGATTTTTTAAGAACAATTCAGGTTTTTCAGAATCTTTATCATAAACAAAAAATTTCTCCCTATCAGGAAAGCGACTGATTGAAGTAAACAAAGAAATAACAACATTAAACTCAAGACCCTTTGCCTTATGGACTGTAAGGACATTTATTGCATTCTTTGAGGAAGGAGAAAAAAGATAAGGTGACTTTTCAAATTTTTTAACAAAATCATAAATTGAAATATTCTCGGCTTCCTCTGCTATTCCTTTTAAAAGTGACAGAAATTGAAGATACTCTTCCCTGAACCTTTTACCTATTTTAAAAACTCTATCAAATTCAAGAAGAAGATAATAGGGAGAAAATATTTTTGAAAGTTTTTTAAAATAGGAATAAATTTTACCGAAATCAGGAAACAATCTGGAAAATTCCTTCACACTTCTGCTTTCAGAAAAAAGAAACTCTTTTATTTTTTCTTCCGGGGCTTCAAACAATTTCTTAAAAAAGTCGGTCTGGGTTAAATTAAGAAAACTCAGTGTATCATTTTCATTCACAAGAATTTTAAAGAAATACATAATGGTTTTTATCAGAGGCAGATTCTCAATACTCACATCATAGGAAGTATACACAGGGTATCCTTTTGAAAGAAGAAAATTAACAACCCTTTCACAATCACCATTCATCCTTTCAAGAATTGCAATATCACCGAATTTTCTTTTTCTCCTGTTGATTAAATCATCAAGCAGATTTTCAAGATAGGAAAAAATTTCATCCTCTGCTTTTCCTTTCTTTTCTTCGATTACCTTTATTTCAACATATCCACTGTAATTCCAGCCATTCCTGGGCCTTTGTATTACATTTTCATAAACTTTTTCTACTTCATTAAAATAAGATAAATAATTTTTTTTCTTCTCCGAGATAACCCGAAAATATTTTCTAAGATTTTCCTCTGTGAAAAGGTTATTTACAAAATCAACAATAACAGGAGCACTTCTTTTATTTTCTTCAATATAAATAAAATTAAATTCTTCAGGTGATAAATTTTCTTTAAATTCAGAATGAATAGTTTTAAAAAGTTCCCATCTTGTTCCTCTCCATCTATAAATTGACTGTTTCGGGTCCCCTACATAGAAAAATGTCCCCTTATTTCCTTCTTCATCAGCTCCTGCCAGGGCATTTAAAATCAGAGGTTTTAAGCTCTCCCATTGAATCAAACTTGTATCCTGGAATTCATCAATCAAATAATGATAAAATTTCTCACCCAGTTTATAAAGGAGATAGGGTATTTCAGAAGTTCTTATATACTGAAACATAAGAGGAGAAATATCTGATAAAAATAAAATTCCGTCTTCTTTTTTCTTTCTTTCCAGTCTTTGTTTTATAGTATTAAAAATCTCCTTTAATTCTCCTGCTTCAAAAATATAATTACCATCTGGCATTAACTGCTCTGTATCAAGAAAAGATTTTGAATAATCTATAATTCGATCACGGGGATTGAGTGAGTTTGATTTTTCGGCTAAAAATCTTAAAAAACTCAATATTTTTCTTTTAAGCAAAGAATTACTACCTGCATCAACAATAATCTGTTCAACTATTTCCCGAAGAATCTCCTCAAATTCCTCTTCCATCTCAGGTTCCGGTGGAATATTAAGATCCAGAGCACAACTTTTAAGCAAGGAAAATAAAAAAGCATCAATTGTTTTAACAGAGAAATCAGAAAAATTTTGTATTATTCCATCCCTTCCATCAAGAATAGAAAGTGCAAGTTCATCACCACTCAAAGCAAGTTCTTTCAGTCTCTTTAAAATTCTCTTCTTCATTTCTTCGCTCGCTTTATTCGTAAATGTAATTGCAAGAATCCTGTTAAATTTTATACCCTTTTCAAGTAGCTCAATATACCTGTCAACAAGTCTGCTTGTCTTTCCTCCACCTGCGGAAGCTTCTATTCTGACAAATCTTTTCATTTTGAAACAATTTCAAAAACTTTTATAACTTCTTCAACAGTAATTCTCTTTAAACACTCATATGTTCTGTATTTACATGTTCTTTCAAAACAGGGAGAGCAGAAAGTTTTTTTATAAAAAACATAGACGTTCTCACCGAGTGGTTTTGTCCAGCAAGGCGAGGTTGAACCAAAAAAAACAAAGGTCTTTTTTCCCATCGCAGCTCCTATATGAGCAATTCCTGAATCATTACTGAATATATACTCGGACTCGGATATAATTTTCAAAACATCTTCTATCTGGGTTTTAGTTCTAAGGTCTTTCACCCCTTCCGGGAAACTTCCTTTTTTCTCCTTTCCTATCACTGTAACAGCAAAATTCTTCTCCAAAAAATATTGTGCCAGCTCTTTAAAAAAAAGCCATTCTTTTGCCTTTCCATAAGAGGCATGGGGAGCAATTAAAACACTATTCCTTTTTTCATCTGAAAAATCTTTCATAAACGGATAATATAATTTCAGTTTATCCTCAAATCCAATTAATCTCAAATAGCTTTTAAGCAGATGTTCCTTTTTTAAAAAATAAGCCGGTATTTTTTTTGTAAGAAAGTATTCTCTAAAATCAGTTACAAAACCCACTCTTTCCTTTATTCCTGCAATAAAAGGAAAAAAAGCAGAGGAAAAAGAAGGGGGTAAAATAAATATCATCTCTGTTCCTTTTCTTTTCAAATCCTGGAGTATTTTTAAATATTCTGAATAAGAAGAAAAACTTATATATTCATAATCATAAAATATTGCCTTTAATTTTTTTTTACCTGTAAGAATGACTTGCCCATTGCACTTATCTTCAAGGGCCCTCAGAAATCCCCTGGCTATTACAGCATCACCTATCCAGTTAGGGACTCTTACGATTATCAATTTAGATTTTTAAAGGTAAATAAAAATAAAAGGTTGTTCCTTTTCCTGGTTCTGAATCCACATAAAGTTCAGAACCATGAGCTTCAACAATTTCCTTTGCAATGGTGAGTCCAAGTCCCATTCCTCCGCTTTTTGTTCTTGAATGTTTACCCTGAAAATAAGGTCTGAAAATAAGAGGAATTTCTTCCTTTCTGATTCCGGGGCCTGTATCCCTGACCATGAACTTGATTCTACCGTTTTCCTTAACAGCTTCTATTGATACCCTGCCTCCTGCATTTGTAAATTTCAATGCATTATTAACAAGATTTGAAATGGCAGATTTAAGTGCCTCCGGGTCACCTATAACAGTATTGGGAAAAGGAGGCAACTTCATCACAAAATTAATGCTTTTTTCCTGAGCAATAGGAAGATACTCCTCATAAACCTCAAATAGGAGTTCCGTGAAGTCAAAAACTTTAAATTCAAAAGCTTTAGGATAATATCCTTCTCTTGCACTTGTCACAAAATTGTTAATCATGGACTCGAGTCTGGTTACACTTCTTAAAACCTTTTCAATATAGTCAAGTTTTTTAACATCCTTTTCTTGTTTCATTAAAAGTGTTATATAGCCTTTCATCACAGAAACAGGAGAAAGAAGCTCATGGGTTATTCGAGAAAGGAAAGAAGCTCTATATTCTTCAAGGATTTTCTTCTCTCTTATAAGTCTTTCTTCTTCTTTTAATTTATCCTTAAATTTCAGTATAAAATCCCTGAGGTCATCTTTTTTTTCAAGCACAGACTTCGGTATCTCCCTTTCATAATCAAGTTCCAGAATCCATTTAAGAAATGAAAAAAATCTTTTTAATTCAAGATATATAAGGTATGAAAAAAATAAATAAAAAAAGAAAGAAACGGTAAAACTGTAATAGTTAGCAGAAATAAGAAAATATACAGACAAAACAGCACATATAAACCCCAACACAAGATAAAAGGATAATCTTATTATAAAACTACTTTTTAATTTCTTTATAAACATTCTCAAAAAATATCCTTCCAGGACTCTTTTTAATGTTAAAAATTGATGGTATCTGAAACTTATCAAAGGCTCTTTCCGGATGAGGCATCATCCCAAGAATCCTACCTGTCTTATCTGTTATACCTGCAATTGAATTCATTGAACCGTTAGGATTATAGGGATACTCATCTGTTACTTTACCTTCTTCATCTACATATCTAAAAGCTATCATTTTATTTTTCTCTAGATAAGTAATAATTTTTTTATCAGCAAAAAATCTACCTTCACCGTGAGCTACAGGGAAAGGGTTAATATCCTCCAGGCCTTTTACAAATATGCTTTTACCTTCTCCTTTTAAAAAAACCCATCTATCCTCGAATTCTCCATTTTTGTTTTTAACCAAATACGCATGGATTTTTCCATCCATAAACGGTAATATCCCTGTTCTCAGGAGAATCTGGAAACCATTACATATGCCTATCATATAACCTTTTCTCTTATAAAATTCTACAATAACATCCCATAATTTTTCCTTAAGATAAAAGGCAAAAACTTTTCCTGCCTTTATATAATCTCCAAAGGAGAAACCTCCAGGAAATACAAGTAATTCTGCTTTAAGAATTTTTTCCGGTTTCTCAATCCATTCTTTTAAAAGAAGTATATCAGCTTTAAGACCTGATTTCCTTAACGCATAAAGTGTCTCCTCATCACAATTTGTCCCTGATGCAAAAATAACAAAAGCATCCATTAATGATTATTTACTCCTTTCTGACCTCCCCAACAAGTCTGACCTTATCACCTATTCTAATCCCACCTTTGGCAATTGCTCTGGCATAGCAGGTTGAGGAATATTCTTTCACGTTCATAACCTGGATAGTTCCAAGAAAAACATATGGCAGCTTTATTATTTTTCCTGTCTGAGGATCTTTAATCTCTTTACCTTCTCTATAAACTTCAAAAAGGTCACCAATTTTAACACCATCATCTTTTCCAACATCTATATATACAATATCAAAGGGCTCCACAGTTGTACCGGGTTCTTCCTTAATATAAACGATTTCAGCCTGAATACTTCTACCTTCCACAGGGTATATCTTCACATCATAAGGAATTTCAGGTAACTCAACTTCCCGGAAATAGTTTTTGTCTTTCTTATTTATAACATCGTATGTTTTTTCAAGAAGAGCAAGAGATGAATTTTCCTCGGTCCTCAATACCTTAATAATTCCAAGTGGTTCAAATAAAACCCCCAGGGAAATTCCTCTTCTCTTTGACACTATCTCTTTACCAAATCTGAAAACCATGAACTTGTCATCTTTCTTAACACCATCAGCATTTCCTTTATTAATATATAATTTTTCCCAGTAAAAAAGTCTTTCTTTATTATCCTCAGAGCCAACAATCATCCCCAAATAATTTATATTAGCCTTTGGTGAAATAAACCCTGCCGAAAGAACAAGATCTTTAGCCACAGCAGGTACAGGAGGTTTAACAACTTTTATTTCAACAACACCCTCCTCTTCAACTTTAACAGGGGGTTTCGGTTTTTCTATCTTTTTAATCCCATAAACAGGGTAAAGAACACCCTCTGTAGGAGGTATTTCTGGTATTAAAAATTCCTGTCCCGGATAAATCCAGTGCGGGTCTCTAATTTTATCTATATTTACTTTCCATATAGCAACCCAGAAAAAAGGGTTACCGTAATAATATTCAGCTATATCCCATAAAGTATCACCTTTTTTTACCGTATGAACTCTTTCCCCCTGAAACAAAAAAATCAAGAAAATTAGGGGAGTTATTCTTTTCATATTATTAAAAGAGTTTTTAAGGAATTGAACCTTCATTTTTTATAAATTTTGGGTAATGAACCTGTTAACTTAACAAAAACTTCATGGGGTATCGAATCTGACCATTCTGAAAGCTCTTCAAAGGTTATTTCTTCCCCACCATTTTTTCCTACTATAATAACATCATCACCTGGCTTTGCCTCTGGAACGGAATTCAAATCTACAACACTCAAATCCATGCTTATCGTTCCGAGTATTTTAACTCTCTTTTTATTCACTATGAAATAGCCTTTCTCCCATGCATTTCTATGAATGCCTTTACAATATCCAAAACTTACAACACCAATTCTTGTATTCTTTCTTAATCTTAATCTCGCACCATACCCTATATAAGCTCCCCTTTTTAAAGTTTCCACTTTAATCAATTTTGATTTAATTCTAACTACAGGTTTCAGATTTAAAGTTTTTTTCATACCTTTATAAGGCATTACTCCATAAAGTAAAATACCAAGTCTGAAGGAATTAAAGGGAAATGAAAGAACCTTATCTCTTAATTTCAAAAAAGAAGCACTGTTGGAAGCATGTATAAATTTGAAAAATTTATTATTTTTTGTAAAATGTGAGTTTATAAAGTTTATAAACTTACCTATCTGGTCTTCTGTAAAACTTTTATCCTCCTCTGCTTTTGAAAAATGGGTAAAAATACCAAATCTTTCAATGTAGTTATTTTTGAGTAATTGGTCAACAAGCATATAGGCTTTTTCTATTGGTACACCACACCTTCCCATACCTGTATCAACTTCCACCTGTACCATTGCTTTCTTTCTTTCTCTGCTTGAAATTCTCTCTATATCCTTTATTTGCGACCTTTCCCATACAGGAAAAACATAACCTCTTCTTATACATTCTCGAACTTCTGAGGATAAAACTGGATTTAAAATTATAATCTGTGATTTAACTCCGCTCTCTTCAATCTGAACAGCCTCCTCTACACTTCCCACACAAAAAAATTTATTCCCTTCCCCATAAAGCAATGAGGCTACCTCCCTTACCCCAACTCCGTATGCATCTGTTTTAATAACAGGGAAAAAACTTAAAGAAGTATTTTTTATTATAGACTTATAATTATATCTCAAATTTTTCAAATTTATCTCACAATAGGAGACAGGCTTTTTCTGCATTTAATTATTATAAGCAAACTTTTTTAATTTTTCATATATTTTATGTCTTAATGTTTCCTTTACCTTAAAGAATTCCTGCTTCTCCTCTTTTGATAGATATTTTTTTGAAGGTGGTCTTATTCTTAGAAAATTTAAAAATCTTCCATTTTTCTTTATCTCAAAATGGAGATGAGGGCCCGTTGAAAGACCTGTTGACCCCACATAACCAATCGTTTCTCCCTGCCTTACCCATTTTCCTTTTCTGATACCCCTTCTTATTCTCTTCATATGTCCATAACCTGTTACATACCCATTTTTATGTCTTATACTTATAAAATATCCATAGCCTTTTTTCCAGCCAGCAAATATCACTCTACCTTCACCCACAGCATATATAGGTGTTCCAGAAGGAGCAGCATAATCAATCCCATGATGGGGTCTTATAATTCTCAATATCGGATGGAATCTTTTCTTAGTAAATCTGGATGATATTCTTCCATAAGGCAAAGGAGACCTTAAAAAATATTTGTCAAGAGAACTTCCTGTTGAATCATAATATCTTCCTTTAAAATAAAAAGCTTCTCTTTTTCCTGTATATTTACCATCATAAAGAATATAAAGTACTTTCCCATAATCAAAGAATTCACCATCGATAAATTTTCTTTCACATAAAACAAGTGCTTTATCTCCCTTTCTGATTTCTGTGTTAAAATCTATAACCCAAGCAAATATATCAGAAACATAATCAGCAAGAAAATTACCTTTTTCTATTTTTTCAAAAGCACCAAAAAGATTATCTTTTATTACAAATTCATAAAGCACAGTATCAACTTTTATTTCTTTTTTTAATCTTTTGAATCCATAAACTCCGTTACTTTTATCAAACCTGTAAACTATGAAAGGAGTATCTTTTTTAATGTAATTTACCCTTAAAAGCTTCTCTCCATTCAAAAAAGTAAATTCAAGCTTATCACCAGGTTTTAAATATTTGGGGTTCACTTTTTTACTGAAAAATTTAAGAAAATAATATGCATCAGAGGGTCTGAGATGAGGTATTTTCCAGAGCAGAATTTTTTCAAGTGTTTCATTTTTTGATATTCTGTAAACAATTTCAACTGTGAAATCTACTGATTCATCACCATTCTTTTTAACTGAAGCCTCTTTCTTACATGAATAAAAAACAAGAATAAAAAGGATTATAAATTTAAATAACCTCATTTATGAAATTCTTGATGTTCTCTCTGAATTTTTCCTTAGAAAATCTTAAAGCATTTTCAAACATTTTTTTCTTGCTGAATTTCATTTTTTCGAATCTCAAAAGCGCTTCAATAAGAGCTTCCTTGGTCTGCTCTTCAAAAAACAATCCTGTTTCACCTTCAATAACCGTATCAAGTGCACCACCTCCTTTAAAAGCAATAACAGGAGTGCCACATGCATTTGCTTCAAGAGGAACTATTCCAAAATCTTCCAGGCCCGGGAAAAGAAGTGCTTTTGCTTTTTGATAAAGCTCTCTCAATTTTTCTCTGCTCACCCTTCCAAGAAACTTAACTCCTTCTCCTGACTTGAGTTTAAGTGAGTTCAAATTGTTCCTCTCACCTACAACAATAAGTTGATATCCAAGCTCTTTGGTAGCAGATATAGCAAGGTCAAGACGTTTATAATCTCTCAATCTACCTACAAATAGGAAAAAGTCTTCCTTGTCTGAATTTGAAGGTCTGAAAAAATCTGTATCAACAGGTGGATAAATCAGCTTTGCTTCTTTACCATAATAAAGTTCAATTCTTCTTTTTGTTTCTTTTGAATTGGCAATAAAATAATCAACTCTTCTACCAGCAGCATAGCTCCATATTCTATAATAATGCAATAAAATATCCTTTATGAGTCTTGAAGCTAATCTCTGGGTTTTTCTGTATTCATGATAGAAATGGAAAGCATATCTTAAAGGTGTATGACAGTAGCTTATATGCACAGAATAAGGAGGGGAAATTACTCCATGAGCAAATCCACTTGTAGAACTGAGAATAAGGTCAAAACCTCTCAGGTCAAATGTTTCCACTGCAATGGGATACAAAAATGAAAACTCTCTATAAAGTCTTAACTTGAAAGGTAAAGTCTGAACAAAAGAAGTATAGATTTTTTTATCTTTAAATTCATTTTTTATTTTTTTATAATCAACAAGAATTGTAAAAATTGGAGCATCAGGGAAAATTTTTGTTAGTTCTTTCAAAACATTCTCAGCTCCTCCCCATTGATTTAAATAATCATGAATAATAGCAACTTTTAAATTTTTCATAGAGAATTCTTCAAGGACTCTCTAATTTTTTCAAAAAATTCTTTATACTCTTTTGTTCTGTAATCAGGATAGGTATAATGAAAATCATGGAATTCTCCGTTTTTAAAATAGAGTGTAACCTCAGCATAGATACCATTTGATAGATATATCCTGTGTGAATAGTTTTTTGTACTGGCAAGCACAACTTTTGATAACTCAACATAACCAGGATCAATATTTACTCTTCTTTTATCTCCTTCCATAAATTTTTTTTCAACTTCAATTGTAAAAAGCTTTAATTCAGCAAGCTCACCAGGTGACCTCAGGGGTTTAAAGGAATAAAATTTTCTTTTCAAATCTTTTCCCATTTCTTTTTCATAATAATCGGTATGGGTAAAGGGAATTAAATCGCTCTTAAATTCAGCTTCACCAAATTTTTCTTCCAAAATTTTCACTGCCTTCTCCATTATTTCTTCATCCCTTGCAAGCATTCCCACAAAATATTTAACCTTCAGTGGTCTTTTAAGTTTTATCATATTTTAAAGTATAATTTAAACATAAATTATGAACAAAAGGAATTTTGTAATTATAACATCTTTGCTTTTGATTTGTCTTTTTCTGACAATTATTTTTAACCTGAAAGTGCTATCACTTTTTTTACTCATATCCGTAATACTAATATCTTTCTTGTTCTATAAAAACTGGATTGAACATTCCGTTGAATTGGGAAACTCAGACCTTCCTGCTGTTATTGTGGATGGAACAGGAAAGGTAATCTACCAGAATGACTCCCACAGGAAATTTTTTGATTATGGAGACGAACAAATAATAGGGAAAAAAGACCCCACTATACCAGAGTATATTCTCAATTCTATACTTGAAAAAGGAGAAACAGGAATAGAGCTCTGGGTAAAGGCAAAAAATTCAAGAAATGAAATGATCGATATATTGCTCATATTTTTTCATGAAAAAGGGAAACATATAATCTTTAAAATTCCTCTTGGAACCAGAAGTCCTCTTTATTTAAAATTCATGGAGGCAGAGAAACTGGCTGTAATAGGAAGTATAGCATCGGGACTTGCTCATCAATTAAATACTCCCCTTGGAACAATACTTTTAACCTCTCAAATTATAAAAGACGAAATAAAAGACAGGGAAATAAAAGAAGAAATCGAAACAATTGAAAAGCAGATAAAATTCTGTCAGGGTATAGTGAAAAAACTTCTTTTTCTTTCAAAACCTTCAGAAGAGAAAGAAGCAGAGTTCAATGTAAATGAGGTAATAAAAGAAGTGGCAAAAATCTTTGAAAAGACCTTTCAAAAAAAGAATATAAAGTTTAAATTGCTTTCAAACAATGAAAAAGATGCTGTAATATACGGAAAGAAAAATGAGATTGTGCAGGTTTTTATGAATTTATTTTCAAATTCTATAGATGCTATAGAAAAAAACGGAGAGATAAAGGTGAGCACCTTTGTTACACCCTTTGAAAAGGTAATCATAAAGGTATCTGATACAGGAAAAGGAATTGACCCTTCTTATGCAGACAGAATTTTTGAACCTTTTTTTACCACAAAACCTGCCTCAAAAGGAACAGGGCTTGGACTTTCCATTGTTAAAAGAATAATAGAGTCGCACGGTGGAATAATAAAACTCCTAAATGAAGGAAAAGGCGCCACATTCCTTATAATATTACCTACAGGTAAAAATGAATAAAATTTTAATAGTTGAAGATGATAAGTATCTTGCCAGAACACTTAAAAAACTCTTTGATAAAAAAAATCTTGAATCAGAAATTGCATTCAACGGAAAGGAAGCATTAACAAAAATAAAAGAAAACCCTGATTTTTCAATAATTCTAACAGACCTGGTAATGCCTGAAATGGGAGGAATGGAATTAATTGAAAATGTAAAAAATACCCATCCTGATATTGAAATTATTGTTATGACAGGATACGGAGACATAAAAACAGCTGTTGAAGCAATGAAAAAGGGAGCTTCAGATTTTATAACCAAACCTTTTGACAAAGAAGAACTTCTAAATATCATAAATAAAATACTTAAAAAAGAAACTGATAAAACTCTCAAAACAACAGAAAAACCTAAGGGAATAGAAATCATAGGAGAACATCCAGTTTTTAAAAAAGCTCTCGAAAAAGCAAAAGTTTCTGCAGATACAGATTTTCCGGTTTTGATTATTGGAGAAAGTGGGACAGGTAAGGAAGTTTTTGCAAGATTCATTCATGAAAACTCACGGAGAAGGGATAAGATATTTTTTCCCATAAATTGCTCTGCAATACCTTCGGAACTCATAGAGTCAGAACTTTTCGGATATAAAAAAGGTGCCTTCACAGGAGCAACACGTGATTTTGAAGGTGTTTTCAAAGCCGCTGAAGGTGGAACTGTGCTTCTTGATGAAATATCAGAGATGCCTCTTAATGCACAGGCAAAATTATTGAGAGTTATAGAAAACAAAAAAGTAAAACCCCTTGGATTATCAAGTGAAATCGAAGTAGATGTTAGAATAATAGCCACAAGTAATTTATCATTAAAAGAACTCCTCAGTGGAAAATTAAGACACGACCTTTATTTCAGATTTGTGGTTGTAATTGAAATACCACCTTTAAGAAAGAGGAAAAGTGATATACCTCTTCTTTTTGAGTTTTTTATTGAAAAATATTCAAAAAATATGGGAATTAAAAAACCTGTAATAGAAAGGGACGGGGTGGAAGAACTAATGAATTACAGTTTTCCGGGAAATGTAAGAGAGCTTGAAAATATTGCTCAACGACTTCTTACCTTTTATAAAGAAAAAATAGGAAAAGAGGAAATTTTAAACATTTTAAGAGAAATTGAAGAAACAAGAGAGTTAGAAAAAGAAAGAATTTTAAAAGCAATTGAAGAATGCGAGGGGAATAAGAAAAAAGCAGCAGAGATTCTCGGAATATCAAGGGCCACTCTTTACAGGAAATTAAAGGAATTAAAAATTGAAATATAAAATAATCTTTGATTTATAATAGAAACCATGATTGACAGAAAAACTCTTCGGGAAAATTACGAAAAAATAAAGGAAGGGCTCAAAAAAAGAGGATATGAATTTGATGTTGACATGCTTCTTGAAAAGGACAAAGAATACAGAAAATTCCTTACAGAGATAAACAATTTAAAAGCAGAAAGAAATAAAATAACAGGGGAAATAAAGAAATTAAAATCAGAGGGAAAGGATGCCCAGGAACTTATAGAAAAATCAAGGGAAATAGGAAACAGAATCGATGAAATTGAGAAAAAAGCAAAACTTCTTGAAGAGGAAATTGAAAAATCACTTCTTGAGATCCCGAATATTCCTCATGAGAGTGTTCCTGTGGGTTCCTCTTCTGAGGAGAATGTTGTTGTAAGGGAATGGGGAGAAAAGAAAGAATTTGATTTTGAGCCAAAACCTCACTGGGAACTCGGAGAAAAACTCGGAATACTTGATTTCAAACGAGCAGGAACAATGTCAGGTTCAAGGTTTGTAATTTATAAAGGATACGGAGCACTTCTTGAAAGGGCATTAATTCAATTTTTTCTTGACATGGCAACAAAGGAGCATGGTTATACAGAAATTTTCCCTCCTATTCTTGTAAAAGCTGAAAGTGCCTACGGAAGTGCACATCTTCCCAAATTTGATGAGGAGATGTATAAAACAGTTGATGAAAAATTATATCTCTTACCTACAGCCGAGATGGCCCTTGCGAATCTTCACAGAAATGAAATATTAAAGGAAGATGATTTGCCTCTTTATTACACAGCTTATACTCCATGTTTCAGAAGAGAGGCAGGAAGTTACGGGAAGGATGTGAGAGGGATAATAAGACAGCATCAGTTCAACAAAGTGGAATTATTTAAATTTACAAAACCAGAAGAATCTTATGAGGAACTTGAAAAAATGGTAAATGATGCAGAAAAAATCCTTCAGAAACTCGGGATACCTCACAGAGTTGTTCTGCTTTGCACAGGTGATATGGGATTTGCAGCTGCAAAAACCTATGACATAGAAGTATGGGCACCCGGTGTCAAAAGATGGCTTGAAGCCTCTTCTGTTTCAAACTGTGAGGACTTTCAGGCAAAAAGGACAAATACAAGATTCAGGAGGAAAAACGGAAAACTTGAATATGTCCACACCTTGAACGGTTCAGGACTTGCAACTCCCAGAACATTCATAGCATTAATAGAAAATTATCAGCAAAAAGACGGTTCAATTTTAATACCCGAGGTTTTAAGACCTTACATGGGTGGAATTGAAAAAATCCCTCCTGAATAAGTTTATATTTTATTATAATCTCTTATATCAAAAGGGATTATCCTTCGGGCTTGCAGGAAATGCTTCCTTAAAAACAGGTAAAAAAATCTATATAACTCCATCAGGGACTCCAAAAGAAGGACTTGCAAAAAAAGATTTAATTGCCATGGATTTAAAGAAAAATAAAATTCCTGAGAAAGCATCCAGTGAAGCAGATTTTCATTTATGGGTTTATAAAAATTTAAAAAATATAAATTCAATCTTCCATGCCCATACCTTTTATGCAAACCTTTATTTTTTGAAAAAAAGAAAGATTCCTTTTGATGAGGCTATAAAAAAGAAAAACATAATTGTTATTGGAAACAGAAGCTGGAAGGAAAAAATAAAAGAAAAAATAAATAAAGAAATAAAAATTATCCATATAAGGAATCATGGAACTTTCTCCTTTGGAAAATCACCAGAAGAGGCTTTTTCTTTACTTGAACATTTTGAAAATTTATGTAAAACTGAATTCATTAAATTAGAAGGATTAAGAGTTAAAGAGGCACAGAAACAGATAAGGGATACTTATTTTAAAAGAGACTCAAAAAGAGGGCTTTTAAAAAATGTTTTATGGTTTGCAGAGGAAGTGGGAGAATTATTGCAGGCAATAAGAAAAAATAAAAAAGAGAAAATAAACGAAGAGATGGCTGATGTTTTTGCCTGGCTTTTAACGATATGTAATCTTCTGGATATAGACCTTGAAGAGATTTTCAAGAAAAAATATGTGCCTTTCTGTCCTAAATGCAGAAAATCTCCCTGTGAGTGTTCTTAGTTGTTTGATTTAAATTAAAAATTTGTCTTATTCTTAATTTATGATTGCCTTATTAATTTTTTTACAATTAATGCCGCATATAAAGCCAGCAAAGCCCTTTACAAAGGGTGTTTTTGGGGCTCATTTTGTTATCGGTGGTGATATAGGAATAATGGGAAATTTCAGAACCAGAATATCAAGAAGAGCTGATATAGGATTTAACGGAGTTCTCTATGCAACACCTTTTGTCGGAATTCAGGGTGATATAAATTTTCTTATCCATGAAAAAGAACCTGACATTCCTTTCAATATTTCTTTTTATCCTTTATTAAACCTGGGATTTGGAGAAAATTTATTCTATTTTTCTGCTTCAGGAAATTTTGAAATTGATTTTCCTGTCATGCTTGAGGAAGAAAATCTTGAGGTAATCCCCTATTTTCTTATAGGTGTGGGAGCAGAAGGTGTAAACTGGGAATCTGCAGGTGCTACTCATACTGATGCTTCACTTGAAGCTCATGGAAGCTTTGGTATGTTTTTTGTAATAACACGGAAAATAGTCATACCTTTTGAGATACATTTCTCAGATGAAGAAAGAGGACCAACAGGTTTTTCTTTTTCTGTGGGAATACTTTTCAAGATTTGAAAAGAATACTCTCGGGTTTAAGACCAACCGGTAAGGTTCATATAGGAAACTATTTTGGTGCACTTGTTAACTGGGTTAAGTTTCAGAAAGAATATGAATGCTATTATGAGGTTGCTGATTGGCATGTTCTGACAACAGATATAGAACATCTTGATTTAATGCAGAAAAACATAATTGAAACTGTGATTGACTGGATAGCAGCAGGTATTGACCCTGATAAATCTGTTGTTTTTGTTCAATCAGGTGTAAAAGAGCATGCAGAACTCCACCTTTTGCTTTCAATGCTTGTTAGCGTTCCACGTCTGCAAAGAAACCCTACTTTAAAAGAACAGATAAGAGACCTTGAAAGAGAGGAAGAGAAAATTTCATATGGGCATCTGGGTTATCCGGTTTTACAGACTGCTGATATTCTTTTATACAAGCCTGAAAAGGTCCCTGTAGGAGAAGACCAGCTTCCGCATCTTGAACTATCAAGAGAACTTGCAAGAAGATTCAATAATTTATTCGGAGAAACATTTCCGATTCCAGAGCCCATCCTCTCCCCTGCTCCCAGGGTTCCTGGAATTGATAAAAGAAAAATGTCAAAATCCCTTAATAATGCAATTTATCTTTCAGATACAGAGGAAGAAGTCGAAAGGAAAATTAAAAGAGCTTTTACAGATCCTCTCAAAATAAAACTTGGAGACCCCGGACACCCTGACGGATGTGTTGTTTTTGCATATCATAATTTAATAAATAAAGAACAGGTCCCTGAAATAAGAGAGGGATGTGAATCAGGGAAACTGGGATGTGTGGAATGTAAAAAAAACTGTGCATTTAAAATGAATGAATTTCTTAGCCCGATAAGAGAAAAAAGAAATAGTTTAAAGGAAAAAGATATAATAGAAATTCTTAAAGAAGGAACCGGAAAAGCAAAAGAATTTGCAGAGAGGACAATGGAAGAAGTAAGGGAAAAAATGAATCTCTGGAGATAAATTGTTCACAGGAATAATAGAAAAAACAGGTAAAATAACAGGAATAAAAGAGAGGGGAAAAGGTAAAGAAATAAGTATAAAAATTGAAAATGTTAATTTTAAAGTCGGGGACAGTGTAAGTGTTGATGGAGTATGTTTGACTGTTGAGAAAATAAAAAACAAGGAATATACCTTCTATATTTCAGAGAAAACTCTAAAGGATACCAAATTCGGTAAATTTCTAAAAAAGGGAATGATAGTAAATATAGAGGAGCCTCTTACACTTTCAAAATATATAGGTGGACATTTAATTCAGGGACATGTGGATTTTTTTACAAAAATAAAGAAAATAAAAAAAATGAAGGAAGAATACGAATTTGAATTTGAGTTAAAGAAAGAATTTAAAAAATATATCTTTAAAAAAGCATCCATAGCAATAGACGGTATTTCCCTGACAGTCCAGGATGTGAGAAAAGGAACTTTCAAAGTTATGATAATTCCCCACACCTTTGAAAATACAAATTTTAAATATAAGAAAACGGGGGATTATGTAAATGTAGAATGTGATTTTATTATAAAAGGTGTTATTGAGTCTTTAAAAGAGAACTTTTAATTACTCGAATCCTGTTCCCTTTTCAAAAACTTTCTTCATACAGTAAAGGACAAGGAAAATTACAACACCCCAGCCGAAAATAAGAAAAATCCATCCTCCTGTTGTCATGATTTCTTCTCCTTTTTAAAAGCAATAAAAACCATAACTCCTGTAAAAACAAAGAATGAAATCAAAAATATTCTGGCAATCCACTTACCAGGAGAGGTCTCCTTTACAACCACTCCAAAATTCTGGAAAATCCAAGCTGTAAATATAACAATAAGGATAACAGGGGTAACATACTTGAGAATAAAATAGAATATTTTAGGGATTTTAATATCAGCACCTTTATTAATTTCCTCCCATGCTTTGTCAGGACCGAAAATCCATATAAATATTATTGTTTCAAGAAGTGCAAAAAAGGTTATAAAAAATGTTCCTACCCAGAAATCAAGTTCATCAAGGGCTCCTTTTATAAAAATTGATATATGAGCAAAAATGAAAATAAAAACTCCAACACCTATAACTGCATATTTTCTTTTGATATTAAACTCATCCTCAAGAAAAGCAATTGCAGGTTGAGTAAGAGCAAGTGATGATGTTATACCTGCAAAGAATAAAAGAGCAAACCATAAAAATCCAAAAAGAAAACCAAGAGGTAAAAAGGAAAAAATTGCAGGAACAGAAACAAAAGCAAGGTTAAATGCACCTGAAGCTGCTATATTTTTAGCATTTGCAAGTCCGAAAAATGCAACAGCTGCAGGAATTGCTATGGAACCACCCAGAACCACCTCTGCAAATTCATTTAATGAAGCTGTTGAAAGTCCTGAAAGAGCAATATCATCCTTTTCTCTCAAATAACTTGCATAAGTTAGTATCGCACCCATTCCCACACTTAAAGTGAAAAACATCTGACCCGCAGCAGCAAGCCATACATTCGGATTTAAAAGGGATGAAAAATCCGGATTCCATAAAAATCCGAGACCATCAAGAACCGAAACATTCGGGTCAACCGGTGAACCGAGTGTCAAAACTCTAATAACAAGAATTATTGCAAATAAAAACAGTGTGGGCATTGCAAATTTTGCAAAGGTTTCAATACCACCTGAAATTCCTCTTGCCAGAATAAAAACATTAAGACCGAGTGTCATAAGGAAAATAGCATAGGCAAAAAATGAGGGTCTTAAAAAAATTGTGGAATCACTGTTAAACCCGGCATAACTTGATAGAAAGGTTCCAAAAATCTCATTTATCTTCTGAAGGTCTGCTCCCTGAGGAACCTGTGGTAATTTTCCAAATAATGAATAAAGAGCATAACCCAGTGTCCATGATTCAATATATGTATAATAAAGAACAATTGCTACAGGTCCTGCAAGTCCTATAATTCCCAGATATTTTGCAATAGGGTTTTTCCATAACTTGTCAAACATTCCAGGAGATGTTCCATGCCCGAATTTTCCTCCATATCTTCCTATTGACCATTCAACCCACATGAGGGGGATGCCAAGTAGGAACAGGGAAATAAAATAGGGAATCATGAAAGCACCACCACCATTTTTCGCTGCCTGAACAGGAAATCTCAAAAAATTACCCAGCCCCACTGCGTTACCAGCCATTGCAAGGATAAGACCTATCCTTGTTGCCCAGCGTTGCCTTGTATTCATAGGATTTAATATAGGAAAAAAAATCAAAAAAATTCAAATAAAAAACTCCTTAATATTTAAGGGGTTTTATTATTGAAATAAAAATTTAACTCAAAATTCCTGCAACCTTACTTTGTTTCCTTTAAAACCTCCAGTATTCTATTCAGATAATGAGAAACAGGAACCGCACCTTCTATAAAGGTCTTGTTATTTATTATTGTTTTTGGCACTCCCATTACCTCATAAAGTTCACCGAGCTCAGGAAATTCTGAAACCTCAATCATATCTCCTCTTATCTTGTCACTTTCAAAAGCAAACTTGTGAGACAGAACAACCATCTGAGGACAATAAGGGCAGGAAGGAGTAACAAAAACCTGAAGATGAATATCCTCATCTATCTCCTTTATTTTTTGTTTAATTTCCTCACTTAAACCTGATTCTCCCTTTGAAACCATTGAAATTGCCTCCAGGAGCGAGGCAAACTCATATCCTGCAGGTATTCCAAAAAATCTTATTCCCCTATCATTTCCATCTTTATCAAGTATTACAACTGCGGGAACTTTATCAATATTGTATTTTTCTGCTTCTTCCTTCTCTGTTGCAAAGTTTTTAATATCAAGCTCTATCCTACCATCCGATAGTTCAGCTATCTCTTTAAGCAGCTCTTCTGTCTCATTACAGAATCTACAGTTTATCTTCTGGGTAAAAATAAGTATTTTTACTTTGTCCTTCAATCTTTCATCAAAGAACTTTTTAACTTCAATTTTATCTTCTTCCCTCAAAATTCCCATTTAAAAACTCCTTTTTTGTTAAAATTCAGGGGATAGAACCCTTAAAATTAAATATAAATTCAGAATTTGATTTTTTCAAGTAAAAAATTTGCCTTATAGATTTTATTTCTTTTATTCTTTATAAATGAAAAAAAGAGTACATCTTTATATATCCGGACGTGTTCAAGGTGTATTCTTCAGAGCCTTTACAAAGGAAAGGGCTGATTTTTACGGAATCACAGGCTGGGTCAGAAACCTGCCTGATGGAAGAGTGGAAGCTCTCGGTGAAGGAGATGAAGAAATACTTAAAGAATGGATTAAAGACCTGTGGGAAGGACCTCCACTTGCGGATGTAAAAGACATAAAGGAAGAATGGTCAGAAGCAAAAAATGAATTTATTGAATTTGAAATAAGGTATTTTTAAATGAATGTTTATAAATTTTATATAAAAGACCTTTTTACTGATAACGAAAAAAACTATATTGAAACAGCAAAAGAGCTCGGTCTCAAAAATTTACATGGAATAAAGGAATACAGAATTCTCTGGATAAAAAGTAAGGAAAAGAAAGAAAAAATAAAAAAAATCTTATTTGAATGGATAATTGATGAAAAAGAAGAAAAACTATTTGAGAATCTAAACTTAAAAAATTCCTTTGAAATTACCTATCACTTCGGTGTCAAAGACCCTGAGGCAGAGGAAATAGAAAGAATCTTCAAAGAAAAGGGAATAGATGTCAGGGTGAAACGGGGCAGAAAATTTTCAATTGAGGGTAAATTAAAAAGAAGAGAAATAGAATATTTTGCAAAAAAAACTCTTTACAATCCCACAATTGAATTAATGGAAGAAGAAATAAAAAATGTATTTTTTGAGCCTCCTGAAATTGAACCCGAACCCGAAATTATAAAAATAACAAACCTGAACAAAAAAGAACTTTCAAAACTATCAAAAACAATGCATTTTTATCTACTTCCCGAAGAAATGATTGTAATAAGGGATTATTACAGGAAAATAAAAAGAGAACCTACACTCATAGAACTTGAAACATTTGCCCAAATGTGGTCAGAACACTGTGTGCATAAGACATTTAAAGGCGATATTATTTATGGAAACAAAAAAATATGTTTACTTGAAGAGATAAAAAAAGTTTCGGAAAAAAACAAGAAAAATTTCTGCCAGGTTCTGTTCAAAGACAATGCAGGAATTTTCAAATTTGATAAAAATTTCTCAATATCAGCCAAGGTTGAAACACATAATCATCCTTCGGCTCTTGAACCCTATGGAGGTTCCTCAACAGGAATAGGTGGCGTAATAAGGGATATACTCGGGGCAGGTTTATCAGGAAAACCCATAGCAAACATTGATGTATTCTGTGTCGGAAACCTTGATATAAAACATGAAGATTTACCGGAGGGAATTTTACATCCAAAAAGAATTCTAAAGGGCGTTGTAAAAGGTGTTGAAGATTACGGAAACAGAATGGGAATTCCCACAGTTGCAGGTGCTGTGATATATGAAGAAGAATACCTGACAAACCCTCTTGTTTATTGTGGAACCATAGGTATAATGCCGTCTGAATTTGTGAGAAAAAAGGTTAAACCCGGTAATTTAATAGTTCTTGCAGGTGGAAAAACAGGGAAGGATGGAATTCATGGTGCAACATTCTCCTCAGCTGAATTAACAGAGAGCTCTGAAGAAGTTCATATTTCAGCTGTTCAAATCGGTGACCCCATTACAGAAAAAAAACTGCTTGATGCAATTCTTGAGGCAAGGGATAAAAAACTCTTCAATTTTATAACAGATGTGGGAGGCGGAGGTCTCTCTTCGGCAATAACAGAAAATGTATATCCATTTGGAGCCGAGGTTTATCTTGAAAGGGTTCCCCTCAAATACAGAGGGCTCTCACCCAGAGAAATATGGATTTCAGAATCACAGGAAAGAATGGTAATGTTCACTGAAAGAAAAAATATAAAAAGATTAAAAAAAATTTTTGAAAAACATGACGTGGAAATAAGTGTTATAGGTGAGGTTAAAAGAGACGGTAAACTAAAACTTCTTTATAAAAACAAAACTTTTGGTGAAATTGATATTAAATTCATCCACAGAGCAAGACCTGAAGTTAAAAGGAAAACAGATAAATTAAGAACTAACGAAACAAAATATATACCGCAGGAAGAGAGTTTAAAGAACTTAAGGAAAATCTGTTTAAAGATACTATCAAATCCAAATATAAGGTCAAAGGAAGAGATAATAAAAAGATATGACCATGAGGTTCAGGGAAAAACCTTTAAAAAGCCACTTGAAGGAATACTTTTAAAATCACCCTATGATGGTGCAATCTTAAAACCTTTAAGGGATTCAAAAAAAGCCCTTGCACTTGCTCTCGGAATATTACCCTCATATGCAAGAATATCTCCCTATCTCTCTGCCCTTAATGCTGTGGATGAAGTTATAAGAAGCTTAATAAGTAAGGGAGCAAACCCTGATAAAATCGTTCTTCTTGATAATTTCTGTTTCGCAAACCCTGAAAACAAAAAAACTCTCTCTGAAATTGTTGAAACAGTTCTTGGTGCTGTGGATGGTGCAAAAGGCTACAGAACCCCATTTATATCCGGTAAGGACTCCCTTTACAATGAATACAGAACAGGAAAAAAGACCTATAAAATTTTACCAACTCTTCTTGTGACAGGTCTGGGAGTAATAGAAGATGAAAAGTTTATTCCTCTATCCTATTTCAAAAAAGCAGGTAATCCTGTGTATGTTATAGGAAAAACAAACATAAACGAAATCGGAGGGAGTGAGTATTTAAGATTAAAGGGCATAAAAAGAAAGGGAATTGTTCCAAAAGTTTATCCGGAAAAATTTATGAAAGTTTATAAGAAAATTTATGAAGCTCTTAAAAAGAAAATTTTAATTTCAACTCATGATGTATCTCAGGGAGGAATTTTTGTTGCTATTGCGGAAATGTGCTTTGCAAACAATAAAGGAATAGATATAAATATTGAAAAAATTAAAAGACCTGACCTTTTCCTGTTTTCTGAATCAGCGGGAAGAATAATAGCCGAGGTTGAAAAAAATAAGGAAAAAGAGTTTTTAAAAATATTTAAAATTTATCCTGTCCAGAAAATAGGAGAAGTTGTTGATGATAATAGAATCATAATAATAACAAAAAAAGGAGAGATAAAATTAAGGATAAGCGAGCTTTATCAGAACTATACAAGGTCTCCCTTTTCACCCTGATGAAAAAGGCACTTGTTCTTTCGGATGCATCAAGTGTTCACACCTGGACATGGATTGAGGGATATAAAAGTCTGGGTTTTAAGGTATATTTACTATCCTTTGAAGAACCGATTTACAGCACTGATTTAATTGAGGACTTTATAAAGATAAACTCCAAATTCAAACCTTCTTTTAAGAGGTATTTCTTCGGTATTAACAAAGTAAAGAATTATGTTCATAAAATAAACCCTGATATAATTTTTGCTCATTTCATTCCGAATTACGGATTTCTTTCCTCACTTCAGGGAAATGTGCCTTTTGTTCTTTTCTGCTGGGGAAGTGATTTAATTAAAGTTGCCTTCAAATCCTTTCTACACAGGATAGTTTCTTCCATAATCTTTAAAAAGGCGAAACTTATTGTGGTGGATGCAAAATTTATGAAAGAAATAATTGTAACAAAATTCAAAATAAATCCTGAAAAAATTATTACAATTCCCTTCGGTATCAGAAAGGAGTTGAGAGAGCTGGGTAAAAAATCAGAAAAGGACAAAAAAGATGTTATTTTATTTACCAATAGAAAACTTGAGAAAATTTATAATCCATTTGTAATTGTTGATGCTCTCAGTAAGATCGATGATGTGGACTTTAAACTTATCTGGATAGTAAGAGGAAATCTTGAAAAAAGGATAAGAGAATCAATATATAGAAAGGGAATTTTTGACAGAACCGTTTTCCTTCCTTTTCAAGAAAAAGAAAAACTCTACAAAATACTCTCCGACTCACATATATACATATCTTCCTCATTCTATGATGGAACAAGTGTATCATTACTTGAAGCAATGACTTTTGGACTTTTCCCTGTGGTTTCTGATATTTTAGGAAACAGGGAATGGATTCTCGATGGTGTTAACGGATTTTTATTTGATCCTAAAAATGCTGATGAACTTGCTGAAAAAATCAGAGAGGCAATAAAAAATGATGAATTGAGAAACAATGCAGAAAAACTCAACAAAAACATAATAGAAATGAAAGCAAACTGGGAAAAGAATCTTGAGAAATTTTATGATAAAATAATTAGATAATGAGAAAAAAATCAGGATTAATACTTTTACTTTTATCCATTTATATTTTTCTTTCCCTTCTACCCTTCACACCCAATGCAGGAGGAGATTTCGGTGAAATTCTGAGAAGATTCATGTTTAAAGAAATCGGCAGAATTTACTCCTTCTCAATAACCTTTTTTTTATTTATACTCTCAATATATTTATTAAAACCCAATTTTGATTCAAAACTTCTTATAACACTTTCAATCTACTTTTTTCTTTTACCCTTTGGAATCTTTTTTATATTTGAAGGATTACTCGAGAAAAACACAAAAACCTTTCTTCTGTATTCCAGAATTTCGCATATTTTTGGCAGATATTATCCACCAATAACAATATTTGTGGTGCTTTTAATTCCTCTGATTCCCTATTTAAAAAAATTGAAATTAAAAAAACCGAAAATAAAATTACCTGAAAAAGGAAAAAAAATAAAAGTAAAAGCAATAAAAAAGGAGAAAAAAAAGGAGAAGAAAAAAGAAAGAAAAGTAAAGGAAGAGTTCAGGGAAATTAAAATTGAAAAAAGTAAACTCTTTGAAATATTCAAAACAGAAGAAATAAAAAGTGAGTTAAAAAAACAGGAGCTTGAAGAAGAAGCAAGGAAGATAAAGGAGAAACTTGAAGAATTCGGGATAAAGGGTGAGATAAAAGAAATACATCCGGGTCCATTTATAACACTTTATGAATTTGAACCTGAAAAGGGAATACAGATAAAAAGAATTAAAAATTTAGCAGAAGACCTTGCATTAAGGATGAAATCCTCAAGGGTTAGAATAGTTGCACCGTTACCTGATAAAGGAACCGTTGGAATTGAAGTTCCCAACAGAAAGGTGGTGACTTTAAGAATAGGTAACATAATACATTCAAAGGATTTCATCAAAACAAAAGGACTTACCATACCCTTGGGAATAACAACCGATGGTTATCCCTATTATACGGATTTAACCAAAATGCCCCATCTTCTGATTGCAGGAGCTACAGGAAGCGGAAAATCTGTTTGTATATCATCAATAATTGTTTCTTTGATTTTAAAAAATGAACCTGACCGACTTAAATTCCTGTTGCTTGACCCTAAGAGAGTTGAATTATCACGATTTGAGGGAATCCCTTATTTATTGACAAATGTTATAACAGATAGAAAACAGGCAATAGAAATTCTGAAACTTGCAACAAGATGGATGGAAGAAAGATATAAAATTCTGGCAAAAGAGGGAGTAAGGGATATTGAAAGTTATAACAGGAAAAAAGATAGAAAAATGGCATATATAGTTATCATCATAGATGAATTTGCTGACCTCATGTTTACTGAAAGAAATAAGATTGAATACTACATAACAAGATTAGCCCAGATGGCAAGAGCGGTAGGAATACATCTTGTAATTGCAACTCAGAGACCCTCTGTTGATGTTGTAACAGGCACAATAAAGGCAAATTTTCCTGTGAGGGTAGCTTTTCGGCTTCCGTCTCTTACAGACTCGCGAACAATTCTTGATACAGCAGGAGCTGAAAAGCTCCTGGGAAGCGGTGATATGCTGTTTATTCCACCGGGTAAAGCAGAACCAATAAGATTACATGGTCCCTTTGTCTCGGATGATGAAATAGATGAACTTGTCAGAACCCTGACAATTCCTTATTTTATGAAGAAATTTTATGAAGTAACAGGTAAAAAAATTAAAACAGAGGAAATGGAAATTTTATATGAGAGGGGATTTATTCCTTTTATAACAGGTCATAGAAAGGAGGGAAGAAAGGAGATTATGGAGCAGATATTTTTGCTTTTAACAGAATATTTTGATAATCAGGAAGAATTTGAAGAAAAAATTGAATCTTTAAGGGAGAACTATTATGAAAAACTTCAGGAGATTTCTTTTGAGGAACTCGGAGAGGAAGGAATCGAAGCAATAAGTATTGAAGGTAAAAAATTTGATGCCCTTATAAAAGAAGCAGCAGAAATTGTTGTATCAAATAAAAAGGCCTCAGCAACCCTATTACAGAGAAAACTCAACATAGGTTTCCCCAGGGCAGCAAAAATTATAGACCAGCTTGAAGAACTGGGAATAATAGGACCTTCTGAAGGTTCAAAACCCAGAAAGGTTTTGATTTCTCCTGAAGAACTGGAAAGAATATTCAAAGCATGAGAATCCTTCTCACAGGCGGAACAGGGATGCTGGGGAAAAAAATTCTTGAAAAATTTGATTATGAATTTATATTACTGAAAAGAAAAGAATGTGATTTGTCAAAACCCCATGAAATTGAGAGATTTTTGAAAAAATTACCTGAAATAGATGGGATATGGCATATCGCAGCCTATACTGATGTTGAAAAGGCAGAAACAGATGAAGAAAACTGTTTTCTTGTAAACTGGATATCAACAAAAATTTTATCGGATTTTTCTTTAAAAAAAGATATAAGAATTCTTTATATAAGCACTGATTATGTATTTGATGGAAAAAAGAAAAAACCTTACAGGGAATGGGATAAAACAAACCCCTTAAACATTTACGGAAAGAGTAAACTTTTTGGAGAAAAGGAAATTTTAAGAAATAAAAACGGTCTTGTTATAAGGACCTCCTGGTTATACGGAGAACATGGAAAAAACTTTGTAGCAAAAATAATTGAAAAAGGGAGAAAAGAAAAAAAACTCAAAATTGTGACAGACCAGTGCGGTTCTCCCACATATACGGAAGACCTGACAGATGCGATAAAAAAACTATGGGAAAAAGAAGAAAAGGGTATATTTCATTTTTCAAACAGAGGAGAGGTAACCTGGTTTGAATTTACAAAAGAAATATTTAAAATTCTGGATATTAATACAGAAATAGAACCCTGTATATCCGAAGATTTAAATTTAAAAGCAAAAAGACCCTCCTATTCTGTTCTTGATACATTTTTAATTGAAAAAAAATTAAAAATAAAAATTCCTGACTGGAAAATTTCTTTAAGAAAATTTCTTAAAAATATTTAATTTAAAATTCTTTCTTTTAATCAAAATAATCTTTCTTTTTATTTTCTTATTTTCAGTTCTCAATTTCACAAAATAAACACCTGCGGGTAAATTTTCTGTTTTAAATCTTATAAACCTGTTTTTGTTTTCAATATTCCTTGACAATATTTTTTCGCCCGTAATCCTGTTCGCCACTATGAAGTGGCTCCTACAAAAACTCTTTCTTACTTTACACCTCCTACCAAACTTTATTTAAAATCCAAAGTTCTAAATTCTCCACCTCTACCACATCCCCTTTCTGAACTTTACCCATACTTATTATTAACTTTTCTCCATCCGGCGACCAATAAGCTGATTCAAAACCTGAAATTTCCTCAGGAGGACCATAAGGATCCGCATCTGGTGTAAAACTTTCTTCGGTTTCCAAATTTTTTATTTTTATTTCAGAACAACATAAAATTACATTTCCTTCAATAAAAACTATAAACTCCCTTCTTAATGGATTTAGCTTACAATTTTTATATCTCCAAACTACGGTATCCTCTATCAGCCCAAAAAAGGCACGATTTTTATCCTCTTCTATTTTTATTAACTCTTCTGAACTCCCATCTAAATTTATCCTATAAAACCCAAAAGGAATTCCTGTATTCACTGTATCATAAGCATAATAATACAACTTTGAGCCATCGGAATTGAATTCAACATCAAGAATTAAAGGTAAACTTGTAGGTAAAGTATCAAGAATGTTTCCTGAAGTATCAACCAGAATCAATGGACCTCCTTCCCATTCAATTTCATTATCCCCTGTCTCATAACTTAAAGCAAGTAAATCTCCATCAGGAGAAATCGCAAGTGAACAAAAAGGCCCTTTTAATAAAAATCTTGTTTCCCTTGTATCCAAATTTATTTTCCATAATTCGCCTCCTATCCCTAAGGAATTTGCCCATGTAGGCAAATTATCGCTATGTGCTCTTAAATAATAAATCTCTTTTCCATTCGGCGCCCAGACAGGATTGAAAAAACTGTCCCAGTCGCTTTTAAGTAGAAGTTCAAGATTAGAATTCGGCTCAAAAGGCTGCTTGCACTTTGAACAGGAAAATAAAAATAGGATCCACAGATAATACACCGAATACTTAAAATTCTTTACCTTCAACCCTTTCATTCCAAATCCTTAATCTTAAAAAAATATTTTCCATTATAAAACAAAATTAAATTTCTGTCAATAATATAAAAAATCTAAATTTTACTGTTAAACATTAAAACAGAATTTCTTAGAAATATCTAAAAATACTGCCCTATTCCAAAATAGAAATAAAATTCCTTTGTTTTTAAAACATGATTATTTGTAGCAATATCAATTCTTACAGGGATTATACTGATGAAATATCTGATACCAATGCCAAATCCTATTCCGGTGTTTTTAAAAGATTTATAGGAAAATATATCTGATAGAGAACCGATATCCAGAAACATTACAAATTGCAGATTATTCTTTAAAATCTTTCTTATTTCAAAATTCATAAGATAAAAATTTGTTCCACTTTTATCTATATCCTCCCTGGGGTCATAATCTCCTATGGAATACCTCCTTACACCCCTTATTGTTCCTTCTCCACCCATTAAAAATCTCTCTGAATAAGGGATTTTCCGTGAAGGAAGATAAGGGATTTCATGTCCCCCTGAAAATCTGAGAGCAAATATATATGTTCTTAACCTTTTAAAAACAGATAAATCATAACCCATCTTCACCATATTTTCTGTTCCACCAAAAATTGAACCATAGGTATTTAAATAGGAATAGAGGTAATATCCTCTCTGTGGATTAAGAATATTGTCCCTTTCATCCCTTGAATAGGAAAAACCTATGCCATTGAGATAAAAAAGTTCTATTTTTTTCTCTATACTTCTGACTATCTGCCATGTCAGATTAGTTCCAAATATCCATATGTCCCTTTTTAGAAGATACCTTGCCTGAATACCGTATCTTTTAACATCCTCTAACCTATCAATATAGTAAAAAGGTGTCAGCTCAAGTATATTCCTTCTGAACACAAAATGTGGGTCCTGATACCTTAAAGAAAATTCTTCATGAAGGAAAATTTTCAAATTAAACTGAAATTTTGTAAGAAGGGCAAGCTTTTGAGCATTGTTAAAAACATTCAGATGTTCAAGTTCAAATTTAACCTGGGAATACCCATCGCTTGAATATCCAAATCCAAGTCTCATAACCTTCATCTTCTCCTCTTTAAGCTTAAAAATCACATCCGCCTCTGTTGAATCTTTGTTAGGAATAATTTCATATTCAACATTTCTGAAAATCCCGGTTGCGTAAAGGTTTTTTATTGATAAATAAATTTTGTTTAATGAAAGATATTCTCCTTTCTTTATTTCAATCGCATCAAGTGCAATTTTCCTTCTTGTGGTTGGAGATAATCCTGAAATTTTTATATCATTCACAAGCACCTTTTTTCCTGTTTTTAAATCATAATAGAGAATAACACTGTCATTTTCTATTTCTATTCTTCTATTAAAATTAAAAAATACAAATCCATTTTCTGTAAAAAAGGTGTAGAGTTTTTTTTCAAATTTAGAGAAGAGGTCTTCCTTATAAAGAAAAGGGGGGGGTCTTTTCAAAAACTTCAGAATCGAACTAAAGGTATCAGGGTTTATTACCACATTTTTAACAATCTTTCTGTTTCCCTCATAAACATATACGTAAAGAATATCAGATTTCCCTCTTTTTAAAATTTTATAATCAATGATTCTGAAATCAAGAAATCCCTCATCTTTATAAAAACTTTCAACTTTTTTGAGCCCATTGAGTATAAAAAAACTCTTAATTTCCTTGCCAAGTGGAATCCCTGATATTTTTACCAATTTCTCATTACTGAACTTTTTTATACCGACAAAATAAATATTTTTTAATTTAACAGTTCTGAACTGAGTTATAAGTATTAAAAAGACAAGTTTATTCCAGAAGATTTGACCTATAATCTTTCACTCCCTCTTCGCTTCTTAATTCCTGCTGAAAAGAATTGAAAATTTTACTATTTATTTCAGACACATATTTCTGGTAAAACCTGTCAAATTCTCTGGACAGTTCTTCCTGAGAAGGAGGAACCCTGTTTTCAAGTTTAAGAACTATTACAGCCCCGGGAATCTCCATTTTTTTCATCTCTCCAGGCTCCATATTCAGCAGGACAGCAAAAACCTTATCAGGTGAGGATATACCAAAAGCCTGTTTGTAAAAGTTTACTTCTTTATAATCAACAACTCTAACATACTTATCATCATAACTCTCTCCTTTTATAATTTTATCAGCTATTTCTTCCGCAAATTTTTTCTTTTTATCTTTTAAAAACATAAATTTAACACGATCTTTTACCTTTTCAAAATCCTGGTAGGTGTCAGGAGATTTATCAAGGATTTCAATAACATAAAACCCCTCTGGAGTCCAGAATTTTCCCAGGTCTCCTTTTTTTGCCTTTTTAACCCAGTTCCTGATTTCTATATAATCTCCTATTCCTGGAATAAAAGGCAAATCAGAGGGAACCTCGACTGTTTCCTGATATTTTAATTTATAGGATTCAGCGGCTTTATTCAATCCTTCAGTTTTCGCTATCTCAAATATGCTCTTTGCCTTCTCCCTTAAATCCGCTCTTGTTTCATATGATGTTGTTATAAGCATTGCTATTGCTCTGTATTTAATCTCATCTTTATTCTTAGCAACAATCTTAAAAAGGAAAACTGTATCACCCACTATTTCGGGTTTTGAAATTTCTCCTTTTTTATATTTTTCCAGAATTTTAAATTTTCTGCTTTCTTTTTTCGTCACAAATGTGCTATCCTTTCTGTAATTTGTAACTGTTGAATAGGTGCTCTGTGCTTCCTTAAAAGATAATTCTTTGTTAATTATCATGTCCCTTATTTCGTTAAGGTCTTGAACTATGTTATCTGTATCAATTTTTGAGGGTTTGATTTCAATTTTCACATAACCAAGTTTATAATAACCTTTCTTTTTAAACTTCTCTTTATTTTTCTCATAATATTTTTTTAAACTATCTTCATTAAATTTAAAAAGTGTATCAGGATACTGCATGTATCTTAACATATAATACTTAAAGGTAAATTTTGTTAATCTACTTTCTAATTCTTTTTGAACTTCTTCTTTTGAGATATGAATTGTGGAAGAAAGGTCCATATTCATAAGTTCAATTGGGTATGAATTTATTATTTCTCTTGCATAGGTGAGAACAAGCTCACGGGAAGCAGGGTCCTGTAAAAATTGCTGATATTTCTTAAAATCAAAGGAATCACCTTTCCAGAAAGAGGAGTCACTCATAATCTGAGGTGGAGGGACTGACATTATTATTGTGTTCAGAAGATTATCATCCACAAAGAGTTTTCTCTTTCTCTGAATATCAGAAAATCTCACTCTGAAAATCATCTCACTCCATGCTTTTCTCTGAAGAATCATCATATCTCTATCACTTAAATCTCCTTTCTTTTCTCTTTCCTTTTCAATGAGCTCATTCAGAATATTCTGGTAAATGTCAAAATTAACCTTAGTTCCGTTTACCTCTGCAATTATTCCTTGCTGATAGGGTTTTACTGTTCTGACACCTGCAATATTCATTCCCAGTTCAAGAAAAATCCAGAGAACAAATGCAGCAGCCATAAATAATAGAATAAGCTTGGCATTTTTTCTTATCGATTGCATTAATGGCATTTTAAATCCTCTCTTTCTTTTTCTTTAAAAGTTTTAATCTGAATTTATCCTCCCTTTCTCTTTCTTCAAGAACCCTTCTTATATAGTTAACTTCTTCTTTAAGCTGGGGTATCACTTTCTCTTCCAGAGCATTAACCCTTCTTGTTGTTTTCTTAATCTCCTCTCCTATTCTTTTGAATTTTATTTCAAGCGGAACAATTGTTAAAATTTCATCAACAAGTATCTCAAAGGCATCTGCTGTTTCATCTATTCTCGTGGTAACCGAAAGGGGGTTATATCCTCTTAACAAGATGTTTCTTTTTCCATTACTCTTTTCTATCTCAGGAACAGGAACTCCCCATACCTTTTTCTCTTTCATTTTAAGAATCAGTTCCTTTGCAGAGGCAAGAGCAGCAGACCTGAGTTCTTCTGAACCATCTTTACCGAGTGCAAAGAGAAGTGTATTAACAGCTCTTACAAGAGTTTTATCAAGATGTTTATATTTTTCAAGCAGGGGCTTGAGCAGTTTTAGGAACTCTGAAAGCAGGGCATCCCTTTTATTCTTTAAAAGAGAAACACCACTTTCAGCAACTTTTATCTGTCTCTTTTTAATAAGAAGATTCATACGGGTCGGAGTGACATTTTCCATAGTTTTATTATATATTAAATCTGATG
>Ga0209426_1000534_pt1 | contig 36573 bp, 28 predicted proteins | sample Deesub1362B_J571_FD_187697 | JGI IMG/M metagenome (GOLD analysis project Ga0209426, IMG submission 187697) | Deep oceanic, basalt-hosted subsurface ecosystem from Juan de Fuca Ridge flank, Pacific Ocean, CORK Borehole 1362B_J2.571 (SPAdes)... ...
GGTGATCCCCCGCCACCTCAGCAAGCACCCCCATCCCAACCCTTCCCCCATCGAGGGAGAAGGGCCCGATATTCGGAGACTGACTCCATGACCGCTCCTCGCGTCCTCATCGCCGACAAGCTCAGCCCCGCCGCCGTCGACATCTTCAAGAACCGCGGCGTCGATTTCGACATCAAGACCGGCCTCTCGAAGGACGAGCTGATCGCCGTGATCGGCGACTATGACGGCATCGCCATCCGCTCGGGCGCCAAGCTCGACAAGGACGTCATCGCCGCCGCCCACAAGCTGCGGGTCATCGCCCGCGCCGGCATCGGCGTCGACAACGTCGACATCCCGGCCGCCACGGCCAAGGGCATCGTGGTGATGAACACGCCGTTCGGCAACTCGATCACCACGGCCGAGCACGCCATCGCCATGATGTTCGCCCTGGCCCGCCAGATCCCCGCCGCCGACGTCTCGACCCAGGCCGGCAAGTGGGAGAAGAACCGCTTCATGGGCGTTGAGCTCTACGCCAAGACCCTGGGCCTGATCGGGGCCGGCAATATCGGCTCGATCGTCGCCGACCGGGCTTTGGGCCTGAAGATGAAGGTCGTGGCCTACGACCCCTTCCTGTCGCCGGAACGCGCCGTCGAGATCGGCGTCGAGAAGGTCGAGCTGGACGACCTCTTGGCCCGCGCCGACGTCATCACCCTGCACACCCCGCTGACCGACAAGACCCGCAACATCCTGTCGGCCGAGAACCTGGCCAAGACCAAGAAGGGCGTGCTGATCGTCAACTGCGCCCGCGGCGGCCTGGTCGACGAGGTCGCGCTGCGCAAGCTGCTGGACGAGGGCCACGTGGCCGGCGCCGGCTTCGACGTCTTCGTCACCGAACCGGCCAAGGAAAACCCGCTGTTCGGCTCGGACAAGGTCGTGGCCACCCCGCACCTGGGCGCCAGCACCAGCGAGGCGCAGGAGAACGTCGCCCTGCAGGTCGCCGAACAGGTTTCGGACTACCTGCTGACCGGCGCGGTGACCAACGCCCTGAACAGCCCCTCGATCACGGCGGAAGAAGCCCCGAAGCTGAAGCCGTTCGTCGCCCTGGCCGAGAAGATCGGCGCCCTGGCCGGCCAGATGGTCGACTTCGGCATCAAGGCCATCGACTTCGCCTACGAGGGCGAGGTCTCGAACCTGAACGTCAAGCCGATGACCTCGGCGGCCCTGGCCGGCGTGCTGAAGCCGATGCTGGCCGAGATCAACATGGTCTCCGCCCCGGCCGTGGCCAAGGAGCGCGGCGTCACCGTTTCGGAGAGCCGCCAGGAGGTCAGCCCCACCTATGACAGCCTGATGCGCGTGACCATCACCACCGAGAAGGGCAAGCGCGCCTTCGCCGGCACGGTGATCGCCGGCGCGCCGCGCATCGTCGAGGTCAAGGGCATGGAGCTGGACGCGGGCTTCTCGCCGGCCATGCTGTACATCAACAACCTGGACAAGCCGGGCTTCATCGGCGCGCTGGGCATGTTGCTGGGCGAGGCCGGCGTCAACATCGCCACCTTCAACCTGGGCCGCATGGCCGCCGACGAGGACGCCATCGCCCTGGTCGGCGTCGACCAGGCCCCGGACGCGGCCCTGCTGGCCAAGATCCAGGCCCTGCCGCACGTCAAGGAAGCGCGCGCGCTGACGTTCTGAGGATAATGGATCCTCCCTCGCGACGCGGGGGAGGATCTTTATTTCAAAGGCCCCGCATGTCGCTGTTCATTCCCCGCAAGATCAACAAGCTGGGCCTGGCGGCCTTCTTGGCGGCCGTGGCTTTCACTCTCTACGCGGCCCTGGCGCCCGGCGACGACACCGCCGGCCTGATCCCCTGGGACAAGGCCAAGCACTTTATCGTCTTCTATGGCCTGACCTTCCTGGCGACGATCGCGCTGCCCCGCAGCCGGTACTGGAAGATCGGCCTGGCCCTGCTGGGCCTCGGGATCGCCATCGAGCTGTTGCAGGCCCTGCCGGTGATCAACCGCGACTGCGACCCGTTCGACGTGATCGCCGACGTCTGCGGCATCGGCTTCTATTGCGGACCGATCCTCGTCAACCGCTGGCTGGAACGGGCCAGGGTTTAGAGCGCGCTCCGACGCTTCGGTCGCGAAACCGCGCCGGTCTCGGCCGCATCGGGGCTGGAGCAAAGTCCGCGATTGCCCAATCGCTTGGGTTGTCCAGCGGGCGAGGCGCGAAAAAATCCGTCTTCGGTCGAATTTTTTCACGACGCGGCGTTTCGCGCCGGCGTTGAGCGATGTGTCGCGCGCGCGCGTTCGTTTACCTTGTTTTCTCATCGAACCGAGAATCTTGGAAACCTTGAGAAATAAAATTGCCACATTTCAGTCAAAATTGGCTCTCGTTGTGGCGAAATGAGGCGATTTCCGGGTTCATGACGAAATGTAAAATGTATTGGTGGTTGAATATAGTCCAGATTGACTCGTCTAGACTCTGGATAATTTAAAGGAGTCGGTAATCGAGCGGTCGGATGCTTGGCGCGGGCAAAAAGCCTCCCTGGCGCCAAAAAGACGCTGGGGTTCACCTTGAAAAGGAACCCTCGTAATGTCGCTGAACAGCATCAATACGAACACGGGCGCGATGATCGCCCTGCAAAATCTGAACGCCACGGCCGCGCAGCTCGCGCAAACTCAGAGCATCATCAGTACAGGCAAGAAGATCGCCAGCGCCAAGGACAACGGCGCGATCTGGGCGATGGCCACGACCCAGCAGGCGAACGCCGACAGTCTGAACTCGGTCAAGGACTCGCTGCAACGCGGTCAGTCCACGATCGATGTCGCCCTGGCGGCGGGGGACACCATCACCAACCTGCTCAGCCAGATGAAGGACAAGGCCCTGGCCGCGTCCGACACCTCGCTGAACACCGCCTCGTTCAACGCCCTGAAGTCCGACTTCGAGTCGCTGCGCGATCAGATCACCAAGGCCGCCACCAACGCCAAGTTCAACGGCGTCAGCGTCGTCGACGGCACGACCGCCAAGCTGACCTTCCTGGCCAACTCGGACGGCTCGGGCTTCACCGTCGACGCCAAGACCCTGTCGCTGGCGGGCCTGGGCCTGTCGGCCTCGACCACGATGACCGACGCGGCCTCGGCCAAGGCGATGATCACCACGATCAGCAACGCCCTGCAGACCGCGACCAACAAGCTGGCCTCGCTGGGCACGTCGTCGACCGGTCTCGACACGCACCTGACCTTCGTCGGCAAGCTGCAAGACAGCCTCGACGCCGGCGTCGGCAACCTGGTGGACGCCGACATGGCCACCGAGAGCGCCAAGCTGCAGTCGCTGCAAACCAAGCAGCAACTGGGCGTCCAGGCGCTGTCGATCGCCAACCAGTCGTCCTCGTCGATCCTGAGCCTGTTCCGCGGCTAAGCCGCCTCATCAAGGCCAGGCCAGAAGGGAGCGGGTCCTAGGATCCGCTCCCTTTTCTTTTGGCTGTTCACACGTGGTCGCCGGTTCGGAGAAAAAAGCGCGTCCCTCGACACGCTCGGGACGAGGGATTTCGCGCGAGCCAAGCCCGCGGTCGCCCTCGCCTTAGCGTTTTCAAGAGGGGAGGCGGTCGCCGCGACGTCGCCGACGCTCAACCTCGAAGCGGCCTCGCTCTCGGCGCTTGGGCCTGGCGCGGGTCGCGCTTTCGGAACCTCCAGGAGAGCGTTCGGGATACCGATCGCGCGGGGGTTTTGGCCGTTTTTGCCTACCCGCCAGACACTGAGTCCGCCTAGACTCCAAAGGCCTCAGCCGAACTTGCCTAGCTAGAGTCTCCGTCTGATTTTCACTAGGCAAAATGTGCCATTTTGAGACAAGCGAACTGGTTTTAGGGCTCTGGACGGGGCGTTTCCTGAGTCAACTATTAACGGAATGAGTTCGCGATATTGGCCGTGCGACATTGTGTCTTAAACGAAATGGAAATCTAGTTCGCGGATACCAGACGTTGGGCAAAATGCCCGCCGACGTCAAAACGACGTCGGGACACCTCGAATAGGAGTGTTTCGTCATGGCGCTAAACAGCATCAACACGAACAACAACGCGCTCATCGCGCTGCAAAACCTCAACGCGACCAGCGGCGAGCTGGCCACCGTCCAACAGCGCATCAGCACCGGTAAGAAGGTGGGCAGCGCCAAGGACAACGGCGCGATCTGGGCCACCGCCAAGAACCAACAGGCCACCGCCGACAGCCTGAATTCGGTGAAGGACTCGCTGCAACGCGGCCAGTCGACCATCGACGTCGCCCTGGCGGCCGGTGACACCATCACCAACCTGCTGGGTCAGATGAAGTCGAAGGCCCTGGCCGCTTCCGACACCTCGCTGAACACCGCCTCGTTCAACGCCCTCAAGGCCGACTTCGAGTCGCTGCGCGATCAGATCACCAAGGCCGCCACGAACTCCAAGTTCAACGGCGTCAGCGTCGCCGATGGCACGACCTCCAAGCTGACCTTCCTGGCCAACTCGGACGGTTCGGGCTTCACCGTCAACGCCCAGACCCTGTCGCTGGGCGGCATTGGCCTCAGCGCGTCGTCGACCTTCACCGACGCGGCCTCGGCCAAGACGATGATCACCACGATCAGCAACGCCCTGCAGACCGCCACCAACAAGCTGGCTTCGCTGGGCACGTCCTCGACGGGCCTCGACACCCACCTGTCCTTCGTCGGCAAGCTGCAAGACAGCCTGAACGCCGGTGTCGGCAACCTGGTGGACGCCGACCTGGCCAAGGAAAGCGCCAAGCTGCAATCGCTGCAAACCAAGCAACAGCTGGGCGTCCAGGCGCTGTCGATCGCCAACGCTTCCAGCTCCTCGATCCTGAGCCTGTTCCGCTAAGTCGAAACACTCTTTCGATCCCTAGGGGGGCGGGTCTTCGGACCCGTCCCTTTTTTTGCGCGCCGTTCGCCGCGATTCGGTCCGCCGGCGCGGACTAGCGGGCCGGGAGACCGGCCTGGCCGCCGTGGCGGAAAGGATTATTTCTCCGCGACCGCGTCGTTGGATCGTCGGCGCCTCGGGGCGCGTGCGGCGAAGATTGTCAGCGCTGTCAAATAGATGCGCTCCGACCGGCGCTCCGGGACCGAAAAACCCGGAAGACCGCCCATTGGTCGTACAAAATGAAGCCTATGGATCGTCGTCGCGGCCTATGACAACGTTGTCCTGCGCGGCGTAGGACCGCGAACGACAAGAGTTGGGGAGTATGAACACCAGGACCCTCCGCGTCGCCGCTCTGTTGGCGTCCACCGTTCTGTCCGGCGCGGCCGCCGCGCAAACCGGTCCCGCGAGCACGGCTCATCCCGCCCTCTGGCCGGCGGCCAAGAGCCAGGGCCTGGTCGATCCGGCCACCGAAGCCTTCGTGACGGCGCTGATGTCCAGGCTGACCGTCGAGGAAAAGGTCGGCCAGGTCATCCAGGCCGACATCGCCCACATCAAGCCCGAGGACCTTCTCGTCTATCCCCTGGGCTCGATCCTGGCCGGGGGCAGTTCGCCGCCGCTGGGCGCGCCGGACCGCTCGCCCCAGAAGCCCTGGGTCGATACGGCCCGCGCGTTCCGCGAGGCGGCCGCGCGCCGGCCGGGCGGAACCCCCATTCCGCTGATGTTCGGCATCGACGCGGTGCATGGCGACAACAACGTCGTCGGCGCGGTGCTCTTCCCGCACAATATCGCGCTGGGCGCGGCGCATGATCCGGCGCTGATCCGCCGCATCGGCGCCGCCACGGCGCTGGAGACCTCCGCCGCCGGCTTCGACTGGGCGTTCGGCCCGACTCTGGCCACGCCGCGCGACGACCGCTGGGGCCGCGCCTACGAGGGCTATTCGGAGGATCCCGAGATCGTCCGCGCCTATGCCGGCCAGATGATCCTGGGCATCCAGGGGGCGGTTGGTCCCTATACGGGCGGCAAGGACGGCGTCATCCAGCAGGGCCACGTTGCCGCCAGCGCCAAGCACTTCCTGGGCGACGGCGGCACGCGGGACGGCCACGACCAGGGCGACGCGCGGGTCTCGGAAAACGACCTGATCAAGATCCACGCCCAGGGCTATCCGCCGGCCATCAACGCGGGGACCCTGACGATCATGGCCTCGTTCTCCAGCTGGAACGGCCAGAAGATGCACGGCGCCAAGAGCCTGCTGACCGACGTGCTGAAGGGCCGTATGGGCTTCGACGGCTTCGTGGTCGGCGACTGGAACGGCCACGGCCAGGTTCCGGGCTGCAAGCCGACCGATTGTCCGGCCGCGCTGAACGCCGGCCTCGACATGTTCATGGCCCCCGACAGCTGGAAGGGGCTCTATGATAACACCCTGGCCGAGGTGAAGTCGGGCGTCATTCCGATGGCGCGCCTCGACGACGCGGTTCGCCGCATCCTGCGGGTCAAGGCCAAGCTGGGGCTGTTCCAGGCCGCGCGGCCCTATGAGGGGCGCGAGGGCGTGATCGGCGCGCCCGAACACCGCGCCCTGGCGCGCGAGGCGGTGCGCAAGTCGCTAGTCCTGCTGAAGAACGACGGCGTCCTGCCCGTGAAGAGCAGCGCCCATGTGCTGGTCGCCGGCTCGGGCGCCGACGACATCGGCAAGCAGTCGGGGGGCTGGACCCTGTCGTGGCAGGGCACGGGCAACACCAACGCCGACTTCCCCAACGCCGAGTCCATCTGGTCGGGTCTGAAGACGGCGATCGAGGCCGGCGGCGGCCACGCGACGCTATCGGTCGACGGCCAGTTCGACCAGACGCCGGACGTGGCCATCGTCGTCTTCGGTGAAAATCCGTATGCGGAAGGTGTCGGCGACCTGAAGACCTCGCTGGAATACCAGCCGGGCGCCAAGACCGATCTGGCCCTGCTCAAGAGCCTGAAGGCGCGGGGCGTGAAGGTGGTGTCGGTGTTTCTCGGCGGCCGTCCGCTGTGGGTCAATCCCGAGATCAACGCCTCCGACGCCTTCGTGGCCGCCTGGCTGCCCGGCTCGGAGGGCGGCGGGATCGCCGACGTGCTGATCGGCGACAAGGCGGGCAAGCCGCGCGCCGACTTCGCGGGCAAGCTGTCGTTCAGCTGGCCCAAGCGCGCCGACCAGTTCCGCCTGAACCGGGGCGACAAGCCTTATGATCCGCTGTTCGCCTACGGCTATGGCCTGAGCTACGCCAAGCCGGGCAAGGTCGGAAGGCTGTCGGAGGTCTCCGGCGTCAAGGCGGTGTCCGACAACGTCGTCAGCTACTTCGTGGGCGGCAAGACGCCGGCGCCGTTCGCGTTCCAGATCGCGCCGACCACCTCGGTCCAGATCGCGCCGGTCGACGCCGGCGGCGTGCAGGAGGCGGGGCGCCAGATCACCTTCGCCGGCGACGTTCCGGCCTCGCTGTCGATCGTCGGCGACAAGCCGCTGGACCTGTCGTTCCAGACAAATGCCGAGATGGCGCTGAGCTTCGACTACCGCGTGGACGCCCCGGCCTCGGCGCCGGTGACCCTGGCGATGGGCGCGGGACGCCTGGACGTCACCCCGCCGGCGGGCGCGCCGATCGGCCGGTGGTCCAGCCTCAAGATTCCGCTGAAGTGCTTCCAGGCCGCCGGGACCGACGTGACCAAGGTGGCCGCGCCGTTCGAGCTGGCCACGGCCGGGACCTTCAAGCTGTCGATCGCCGAGGTCCGGCTGACGACCGACCCGGCCGGCGCGGTCTGTCCGGCCAAAGCGCGATAGCTTTCTCGGTTAACGCGCCTTAACCAGCAACCTCTTGATCCGTCGGACGATTTCCTTCTTCGGAAAGGAGTCGTCCGGTGGATTACGACGTGCGTCAGGCCTGGATCGAGCTATGGCTGGCGGTGTTCGGCGAGCCGCCGCCGATCGCGTCCGAGACCGAGCTGACGGCGAAGATCCTGATCCAGCATCTGCCGCCGACGCCGCCCTACGAGGTCAAGTCCCGAACTGAGTGAACGGCGCGCGGTCGAAGAAGGCGCGCTCGGCGCCGCGCGGGTCGTCCTCCATCCGCGACACGGTGTCGAAGATCATGGTCTGGCGGCGGGGCAGGGCATAGGGCTCCCACCGGGGCAAGGCGCCGCCATTCGGATCGCCGGTTCGGGCGAAGGCGATGAAGGCGTCGCTCATCGTGTTCGACATGGCGACGGACTCCGGCCCCGTCCCGACGATCGAGCCCTTGGCGTCCAGCGTGCCGAACACCAGGCCGATGTCGATGGTGTGCGGCGCGCCGAAGATCCCGCCCTGGATCGGCGACCTCCAATTGACCTGATAGGCGTAGGCCGGGGCGCCGGCCCTGGCGCGCGCCTCGTCCTGGAGGATGGCCGCTTTCCACGAGCGCCCGGCCGTCGAGGCGGCGAAATAGACGTCCGCCGGCGAATAGCTCGGATAGGTCTGGCGGTAGAAGGCCACCACCGTCTCGGGATCGATGTCGATCCGGGCGTTGAACTGGGCTGGCAGGCGGGCGATCACCTCGTCCCAGGTCCGGGGGAAGGCCTTGGCGTCCCAGCCGATGAAGCCCTTGGTCTCGTCGTGGGTGTTGCCGCACATCATCGGCACGGACAGGCCCGTCGGGGCGGCGTCGGGGAAGAACGGGTGGCGGTCCAGGGTGCGCTCGTCCAGCACCGGACCCATATAGACCCCGCCCGAGCCGGCGATCGGATCGATCGCCTTCAGGCCGTTCAGCATCTGGTCGGCGGGCAGGGCGCGCAGGGCGGCCAGGTCCTTGATCCCCAGCTTGTCGAGGAACGCCTTGGCGCGGCGAGTGGCGTTGAACGGGCCGCCGACCGTGACCTGCTGGCCGCTCATGGTGGCGGCGCGGTGGAAGAGGCCCTTGGCGGCGGGCATGGCCATCAGGGTGGCGATCTTGGCCCCGCCGCCCGACTGTCCGAACAGCATGACCCGGTCCGGATCGCCGCCGAACGCGGCGATGTTGTCGCGCACCCAGCGCAGGGCCAGGACCAGGTCCAGCTGGCCGACATTGCCGCTGTCGGCCACCGAGGGATCGTCGAAGAGACGGGCCAGATAGAGATAGCCGAAGGCGTTCAGTCGGTGGTTGACCGTCACCACCACCACGTCGCCGCGCTTGGCGAGCTTGGTTCCCTCGTACCAGGGCGAGGCGCCCGAGCCGCCGTTGTAGGCGCCGCCGTGGATATAGACCATCACCGGCCGCTTGCCGCCGTCGGCGAGCCCGCTCTTGCCCGGCCCCTTTTTTCCGAGGACGGCGGGCGTCCAGACATTGAGGAACAGGCAGTCCTCGGACAGCGTCTCGCCGTCCTCGCCCTTGCCCGGCTGCATCGAGGCGGGACCGTAGGCGAGGGCGTCCTTGACGTCGGTCCAGGGCTCGGGGGCGACCGGCGGCGAAAAGCGCCGCGCGCCGCCCGTGTCGGCGCCGTACCGCAGGCCCTTGAAGACGCTGACCTCGCCGTCGCGATAGCCGCGCACCTTGCCGTTCGTCGTCGCCACCACCGGCGAGCGCTTCTCGGCCGTGAAGCCGGCGCGCGGCAGGGCGGCGTAGGCGGCGAGGGCGGCGGCGCCGGTGATCAGGGTGCGACGACGGGTGTCCAAGGTTTCCTCCGACGCTTGTCCGCGCGTCCTGGCGCCAACCGGTATCATGAATGACACCGGTGACAATCCCCTTGGCCACGTTGTTAGACCAATGCCCGCACCGCGTCCGCGTGGGCTCTGATGACCGCCAGGGTCGAGGCGTCCGTGTCGAACACGCCGTAAAGCCCCTGCTCCTCTTGCGGCGGATCGCCGGTGAACGCGCGGTCGCCCTCGGCGAACCAGGCGTCGCGGTGCTGGGCGCGACCCTCGCCGTTCCAGGCCCAGAAGTTGGTCCCGGCGACCGGCCCGCCGGCCCGCATGTCGGCCACGGCGAGATCATACACCGCGCGGTAGAAGCGGTCCTTGTCGGTCGTCGCCGAGCCGGGCGCGAAGGCGCGGCCGTCGCGGGCCAGGCCGAACTCCTCGATGATCAGCGGCTTGTTCAGGGCCTTGGCCAGGGCGATGTGGCGGGAGACGTAGTCGCGGCACCGCGCCTCGCCGGCGGCGTAGGTCTTCGGCTGGTTGCGGGCGTCGATCCAGCCCCAGTTGTTGGGCCACACATGCAGGGTGACGTAGTCGATCGTCGCGGGCCTGTGGGCCTCGACCACGCAGGCCTCGCGCTCCAGGCAGCCCACGGCGCCCTCGCTTCCGGTGCAGACCAGGTGGCGCGGGTCGAGGGTCTTGATGATCGCCGAGGTGTCGGCGATCCAGCGGTAGTAGGTGGGCAGGTTGGCCAGTCCGAACGCCTCGCTGCCGCCCGGGCGCGGCTCGTTGGCCAGCTGCCAGGCCATGATCGTCGGGTCGTCGCGATAGGCCTTGCCGGTCACGCTGTTGCGACGGCCGACCAGGGCGCGCAGGTAGCGGCGAAACAGCGTGTTGGCCTTGGCGTCGCCATAGAAGCGGGCCGAATAGTCCGCATATTCCGGCCACGGATGGTTGGGGTCTCCCGCCTGGAACCAGGGGCCGTCGCCCGCCCAGTTCAGATAGGCTGGCATCCCGCCCGACCAGTCCCAGAAGTTGTTCAGATAGATCACCGCCTTCATGTCGCGAAGCGCCAGCTCGGCCAGCAGCGTGTCGAGGCCGCGCAGCAGCGCCTCGTCATAGACGCCGGGCGTCTCCTGCACCGTGGGCGCGACGGCGGCCTTGGCCGGCGAGCGCTCGCCCGCGCCCAGGACGCGCAGATTGGTCACGCCCAGGGCCTTCAGCCGGTCGAGTTCCCGCGCCAGGCGCGCGCGGTCGCCGGAGGGGCCGTCCGAGCCCAGCCAGGCCCCGTACCAGAGGTTCGCGCCGACGAAGCGATAGGGCTTGCCGTCGAGGCTCAGGCGACCGTCCAGCACCGTGACGAAGCCCTTGGGCGGCGCCGGACCCGCCGCGCCGAGCGCGGGCAGCGCCGCGAGGCCGTGGAGCAACTGGCGGCGCGAGGCGGTCATTTCTTCGTCGCGTGGGCCACGGTCCAGTCGACGATCGTGCTCAGGGCGACGGGAGCCATGGTTTCCTCGATCGTTCCGTATTCGTCTGGCAGCCCTGTGCCGGCGGTCTGGAGCAGGTGATTCAGGCCGGGAAGCTCACGTGTGGTGACGTCCCGATCGGCGGCCAGGGCGATCTTGATCGCGGCCAGGTTGGCGGCGGCTGGAACCTGCAGGTCCTTCGAGCCTCCGATCGCCAGGACCGGAACCTTGATCTGTTTCAAAGCGTCCGCGGGCCGGGTGTTGAGGGTGTAATGCCACCAGGGCGCCGCGAGGCTCAGAACCTGGGCCCGCGTTGGCGCGCCGACCGGCGCGCCTTCGCGGTCCAACACGGCGTTCAGGCGGACGCGGCCGTCGTCCTCGTTCCGGGCGTCGCGGGCGGCCTCGAACCAGGCGCGTTTGGTCTTCAGCATCGCTTCGACCGCCGTGGGCGGCGCGCCGGAGGCCTCGGCGATGGCGCGATTCTGCGACAACAGCAGCTCCACCCCATCGACGCCGGGGGCGGCCATCAGCACCAGGAAGGCTATGCGAGGGTCCTGGGCCGCGACCAGGGGCGCGATCATGCCGCCCTCGCTGTGGCCGATCAGGCCGATGCGGGCCGGATCGATGTCCTGGCGGCCGCGCAGGAAGGCGACGCCCGCCGCGACGTCGGTGGCGAAGCTCGCCGAGGTCGCCTTGGCGATGTCGCCGGCTTCCGATCCGCCCGCGCCGCGATCATCGACGCGCAGCACCGCCACGCCGCGCCGTGTCAGGGCGTCGGCGATCAGCAGGAACGGCTTGTGATCGAAGACGGTCCCGTCGCGGTCCTGCGTGCCCGAGCCCGTGATCAGCAGAACGGCGGGGAAGGGGCCCGAGCCCCGCGGCAGGGTCAGGGTCCCGGCCAGTTTCAGGCCCGAGGCCGGATTGACGTAGGTGACGTCCTCGGCGCGATAGGGGAAGGGCGGCTTGGGCGTCTGCGGACGCTTCGGGGCCGGCGCGGCGGCCGGCGCCGTGCGGGTCATGGTCAGCGGCAAGTCGCCCTGGGTCCACACGCCCGTCAGGCTGTTGCCGTCGGCCGAGGCCGCCCCCTGAAATCCGGCGTGGATAGCTTGCAGCGTTACGCTGACCTTGCCGTCGACCACGGTCGCCGTCGCGGCCAGCCCCAGGGCGTGCTGGGCGGGGCTGTCGAACGTCGCGGTCCCGTCGGCCTTGATGTGGAAGACGAGCGGCAGCGCCGCGCCCGGCGTCTGAAGCGTCCCATACCAGTCCCCGACGATCGGCTCGACTTGCGCCGCCGCGACGGCGGGCGCGAGGAGCGCGGCGGCGACAATGGCGCGCGGCAGGAAACGCATGGTTCGGAACTCCACCCGATGGCGGCGGGATGATGGCCACGACCGGAGCGTGTCGTCCAGAGCCTTATCCGCTCGAATGGAATCATTCGAGCGGAAAAATAAGGCTCTAAATCAAACATTTAGAGCGTGATAACCGCCGAAACCGCTCACACTTTCGGCTATCACGCTCTAGCGTCTCTCCAGCCCATGCCAGATCCGGGCGATGAAGACGCTGTCCGGATCGACCTCGTAGCGGATCACAGAGTTCGAGCCGCCGAACGGGACGACCAGTTCGCGGATGCCCTCGCCGATCGAGCGCCCCCGATCGGAGAAGTCGGCCATGGACGAAAGGGTCTCGTCCATGGCCTTCGGAGTCAAATCACAGATTCAGCAGCGCCGGGTCGCCGCCCTGGGCGGTGATGTTGACGCTGACCGCGCGCTCCACGGCGAAGCGCAGCAGGGCGTGGGGGCCGCCGGCCTTGGGGCCGGTGCCCGACAGGCCCTCGCCGCCGAACGGCTGGACGCCGACGACCGCGCCGGTCATCGAGCGGTTGACATAGGCGTTGCCGGCCGGAACCAGCCGCTGGACGTCGGCGGCGAAGCGCTCGATCCGCGAGTGGACGCCCAGGGTCAGGCCATAGCGCCGCGCCGCCAGGGCGCCGGCCACCTGCTCGAGGCGTTCGGGCTTGTAGCGGACGACGTGCAGGATCGGGCCGAACACCTCGCGCTCCAGGAAGTCGGCGCTGGGGATCTCGGCCAGGACGGGGGCGAAGAAGGTGCCGCCGGCCGGGGCGGCGAGGGCGTGCAGGATCTTGGCGTCCTTGGCAAGGCGCGCCTGGTGGGCGACCAGGGCCTCCTTGGCCTCGGCGTCGATGACCGGACCGACGTCGGTGACAGCCTTGGCCGGGTCGCCCAGCACCAGCGCGTCCATCGCGCCCTTCAGGCCGTCGATGATGTGGTCGGCGGTGTCCTCGGGCAGGAACAGCAGGCGCAGGGCCGAGCAACGCTGGCCGGCCGAGCCGAAGGCGCTGACGATCACGTCGTCGATCACTTGCTCGCGCTGGGCCGTGGTGTCGACGAACATGCCGTTCAGGCCGCCGGTCTCGGCGATAAACGGCACGATCGGGCCTTGGCGCGCGGCCAGGGTCTGGTTGATCCGCCAGGCGGTGTCGGTGCCGCCGGTGAAGGCGACGCCGTCCAGGCCCTCGTGGGCGACCAGGGCCGCGCCGACGGTCTCTCCGCGACCCGGCAGCAGGGCCAGCAGGCGCGGGTCGAGCCCGGCGGCGTGATAGAGCTTCACGGCCTCCGAGGCGATCAGCGGCGTCTGCTCGGCGGGCTTGGCCAGCACGGCGTTGCCGGCGGCCAGGGCGGCGGCGATCTGGCCGGTGAAGATGGCCAGCGGGAAGTTCCAGGGGCTGATGCAGACGAAGACGCCGCGCCCGGCCAGGCGCAGGCTGTTGGTCTCGCCGACCGGGCCTTTCAGAACTTGGGCCTCGCCGAACTGGTCCTCGGCCAGGGTCGCGTAGTAGCGGCAGAAGTCGACCGCCTCGCGGACCTCGGCGATCCCATCGCTCAGCGTCTTGCCGGCCTCGCGGGCCAGGATGGCGATCAGGCGGTCGATATTGGTCTCGAGCGCGTCGGCCATGGCGCGCAGCACCTGGGCGCGGGCGGGACCGCCGGCCTGGTCCCAGGCCGGTTGCGCGGCGCGCGCCAGGCGGAAGGCTTCGTCGATCTGCGGGGCCTGCGCCTCGGAGACCGCGCCGACCACCTTGCGGTCGTTGGCCGGGGCGATCACCGGCAGCGGCGCGCCGCCCGCCACGACCTTGCCGTCGATCAGCGGACCGGCCGACAGCGTCAGGGCGTCCAGGACGACGACCGAGGCTTCCAGGCGCGCGCGGTCGGCCCTGACCGACAGATCGAGGCCGGCGCTGTTGCGGCGACGGGGGCCGTAGACCTCGATCGGCGTCGGGATCTTGGCGTGGCGATCCGGGTGGGCCTCGACCGCGTCGATCGGATCGACCACGACCTTTTCCACCGGCACCCGCTCGTCCAGCAGGGCGTGGACGAAGCTGGTGTTGGCGCCGTTCTCCAGCAGGCGGCGGACCAGATAGGGCAGCAGGTCCTCGTGGCCGCCGACGGGGGCGTAGGCGCGCAGGGTGACGCCGTCATACAGCTCCTCGGCGGCCTGGTAGAGCGCCTCGCCCATGCCGTGCAGACGCTGGTGCTCGATCTTGACGCCGGCGTTCTTGGCCATCCGCGCCACGGCCGCCAGGGTGTGGGCGTTGTGGGTGGCGAACTGGGCGTAGAGGTGCGGAGCGCCGTCGATCAGGGCCTTGGCGTTGACCAGGTACGACAGGTCGGTGGCGGGCTTGGTCGTATAGACTGGATAGTCCGGACGGCCGGCGACCTGGGCGCGCTTGATCTCGCTGTCCCAATAGGCGCCCTTGACCAGGCGGACCATCAGCCGGCGGCCGGTCTCCTTGGAGAGGGCCGTCAGGCGGGCGATCACCTCGCCGCAGCGCTTCTGATAGGCCTGGACGGCCAGGCCCAGGCCTCGCCATTCGCCGAGCTCGCGCTCGCGGCACAGGCGGTCCAGCAGCTTCAGCGACAGGGCCAGGCGATCGGCTTCCTCGGCGTCGATCGTGAAGTTGAGATCATGGCGGGCGGCGATCTTCGCCAGGCGCAGGGTGCGGGGATAGAGCTCCTCCCAGACGCGGTCCTCGTGCGTGGCCTCGTAGCGGGGGCACAGCGCCGAGAGCTTGACCGACACGCCGTGGCCGTTCTCCGGCCCCGCGCCCTTCGACAGCTTGCCGACGGTCTCGATCGCGTCGGCATAGGCCTTCTCGTAGCGCGCGGCGTCGGCGGCGGTGCGGGCGCCTTCGCCCAGCATGTCGAACGAGCACATGGTCGCCTCGTTCGCGGCGCGCTTGATCGCGGCCTCGATCGTCCGTCCCAGGACGAACTGTTCGCCCATGATGCGGATCGCCTGGCCGACGGCGGCGCGGATCACCGGCTCGCCGATGCGCCCAGCCAGCTTCTTGATGAAGCCGGGCAGGTCCTTCTGGGCCTCGGCGTCGGGCTCGACGATCTTGCCGGTCAGCATCAGGCCCCAGGTCGAGGCGTTGACGAACAGGCTGTCGGAGCCGCCGAGGTGCGAGGCCCAGTCGGCCGAGCCGATCTTCTCGGCGATCAGGCGGTCGCGCGTCTCGTCGTCGGGGGTGCGCAGCAGGGCCTCGGCCAGGCACATCAGGGCCAGGCCCTCGCGGGTGCCCAGGCTGAACTCCTGCAGGAAGCTTTCGACCACGCCCTGCTTGCGGACGCTGCGGCGGGCGCCGCGGACCAAGGCCTCGGCCTCGGCCCGGACGGCCGCGCGGTCCTCGCTGGACAGCGGCTTCCTGGCCAGCAGGTCGGCGATCACCGCCGCTTCGTCGCGATACTTGCCGTCGTCCAGAGAGTCCCAGTCAGCCCAGTTGGTCATGGTTGGTCCCGTGATTAGAATATCATCGGTCTAACGTGACTTAGGCCAAAGGTGCTTCGTTTGTTGGCCTGTGGCGTCGGATGTTCTTCGGAAAAAGCGCCGGAAATCTTCGTTCGCTCCAACGCCGCGCCGGCGCGCGCGGCCGCGTTCGAGGTCGAGAATGCTTCGAAAGAGGGGAGGGAGGAAGGGGCGCGCGCTGGGGGGGGAGTAGTGCCGCGCCCCTTCCTCTCTAGCGCGACGCCCTTGAGGGGGAGAGGGGCGAGCGTCGCGTGTGTTCCGCCCGACAGCGGCTGGCTGTATCGCCGGCGCCCAAGGGAGGAGAGCGGCGCCAAGCGGGGCTGGAACGATCGAAGGTGTAACGCTAAGCTATTCGAATGTGCTTCGTTTGTTAGCGTTATTTTTCGAAGCTTCTTCGGAGAAAATTCTCGATGACCATCTCCGCTCTGGATGACACCGATCGTCGCCTGTTGAAGGTTCTGCAGGCCGATGGCCGGATCACCAACGCCGAGTTGGCCAAGCGCTGCAACCTGTCGCCGGCGGCCACCTTCGACCGTGTGCGTCGGCTGCGCGAGCGCGGCTTCATCACCGGCTACGTCGCGCTGCTGGACCCGGCCAAGGTCGGTCGGGCCCTGCTGATCTTCGTGGAGGTGGTGCTGGAGCGCACGACGGGCGAGACCTTCGAGGACTTCGCCTCGGCGGTGCGGCGCGCGCCCGAGATCCTGGAGTGCCACATGGTGGCCGGCGGGTTCGACTACCTGATCAAGGCCCGCGTGCGCGACATGGAGGCCTATCGCAACTTCCTGGGCGACATCCTGGTCAAGATGCCGGGCGTGCGCGAGACGCGGACCTATGCGGTGCTGGAAGAGGTCAAGAGCACCGTGCAACTGCCGCTGTAGGAGATTCCCGGAGAGGCGCGGTCCGCCAGGGAAGGTGGAACGGGCGCCTCCAGGGATGGGGGGGAGGAGCGCGCCCGTTCCGTTCGTGACCATCGGGGGGTGGGGGGATGATGGTCAGCGAACTTCCCCGACCGTCGCCGGGGAAGGCTTTCAGGTCTTCGGATCAGGTCGCCGGAGCGCCGCCGCCGAGGGCCTTGTAGAGGGTGACGAGGTTGCTGGCCCGGGCCAGGCGCGCGGTGATCAGGCCCTGCTGGGCCGCGTACAGCGAGCGCTGGGCGTCCAGCAGGGTCAGGGCGCTGTCCAGGCCGGCGTCGCGGCGCTGTTGCGACAGGCGTTGGCTGTCGGCGGCCGCGACCACCAGACGTTCCTGTGCCGAGACCTGGTCGGTGATGGTGTTACGCACCGACAGGGCGTCGGAGACCTCGCGGAAGGCCGTCTGGACGGTCTTCTCATAGGTCGCCACGGCGATGTCGCGGCTGGCCTTGGCGCTGCTCAGATTGGCGACATTGGCCCCGCCGGCGAAGATCGGCAGGCTGATCTGGGGCGTGAAGCTCCAGGTCCCCGTACCGCTCTTGAACAGGCCGTCCAGGTCGGTGCTGGTCGTGCCCGTCGAGCCGGTCAGGCTGATGCGCGGGAAGAAGGCCGCGCGGGCCGCGCCGATATTGGCGTTGGCGCCCCGCAGCTGATGCTCGGCGGCCAGGACGTCGGGACGACGCGTCAGCACCTCCGACGGCAGGCCCGCGGGCAGGTCGGCCAGGATATTGGCCGTCTGGATCCCGCCGGACGGCAGCAGGTTGGCGGGCACGTCCGCGCCGGCCAGCAGCACCAGGGCGTTGCGGTCCTGGGCGACCTGGGCGGTGTAGGTCGCCACGTCCGAACGCGCCGTCTCCGCCAGGGTCTGGGCGTTGCGCAGGTCGAGGGCCGAGCCCGCGCCGCCATCGAACCGCTGCTGGGTCAGGCGCAGCGACTCCTCGCGGGTCGCCAGCGTGTCCTTGGCCAGGGCGAGGCGATCCTGGTCGGCGGCCAGGGTCAGCCAGGCGTTGGCGGTCTCGGCGATCAGGCTGACGCGCACCGAGCGGCTGGTCTCCTCGGTGGCCAGATAGCTCTGCAGCGCCGAGGCGTTCAGGCTGCGGACGCGGCCGAACAGGTCCAACTCATAGGCCGTGAAGCCGACCGAGGCGGTATAGACCTCGGTGTCGAACGCTTTGCCGGTCTGCGAGACCACGGCCGGCGTGCGGCTCCGGGTCTCGCTACCCACGGCGTTGACGCCCGGGAACAGGGCCGAGCGTTGGACCCCGTACTGGGCGCGGGCCTTCTCGATGTTCAGCACCGCCACGCGCAGGTCGCGGTTCTGCTTCAGGGCCAGGTCGACCACGCCTTGCAGGCGCGGATCGACCAGCACCTGGCGCCAGTCGAGGTCGGCGGCGGTGACCGAGGTCGCCGGCTCCGGCGTCGGCGTCGACCAGGTCTGGGCGACCGGCAAGGCCGGCCGCTCGTACTTGGGCGCCAGGGTGCAGGCGCCGACCGCCGTGGAGGCGACGAGGATCAGGGAAAGGTTACGCAGCATGATCAGTGGGCCTCCGTCGACGACGCCTCGCCGCCCTGCTGGGCGACCGCCGCGTCATGACCGGCGTGCTTGGGTTTGAAGACCTTCTCGACCACCACGAAGAACAGCGGGACGAAGAAGATCGCCAGCAGGGTGGCCGACAGCATCCCGCCGATCACGCCGGTGCCGATGGCGTGCTGGGCCCCGGACCCCGCCCCGTTGGAAATCGCCAAGGGCAGCACGCCGAAGACGAAGGCCAGCGATGTCATGATGATCGGACGCAGACGGATGCGGACCGCTTCCAGGGTGGCGTCGATCAGGGACAGGCCCTTCTCGTACAGGTCCTTGGCGAACTCGACGATCAGGATGGCGTTCTTGGACGCCAGGCCCATGGTCGTCAGCAGGCCGACCTGGAAGTAGATGTCGTTGCTGAGACCGCGGGCGAAGGTGGCCAGCAGGGCGCCGACGACGCCCAGCGGAATGACCATGATCACCGCCAGCGGGATCGACCAGCTCTCGTAAAGAGCGGCCAGCAGCAGGAACACGACCAGGATCGAGATGGCGTACAGGGCCGGAGCCTGGTTGCCGGACTCGCGTTCCTGGGCCGACAGGCCGGTCCATTCGAAGCCGATGCCGGGCGGCAGCTTGGCGGCCAGCTTTTCCATCGCGTCCATGGCCTGGCCCGAGCTCTTGCCCGGGGCCGGGGCGCCCTGGATGTTCATCGACGACAGACCGTTATAGCGCTCCAGGCGCGGCGAGCCGTAGGTCCACGACGCGGTGGCGAAGGCCGGGAAGGCGACCATCTGGCCGCTGCTGTTGCGCACGTACCAGCGGTTCAGGTCTTCCGGCGTCATGCGGTAGGGGGCGTCGGCCTGCATGTAGACCTTCTTCACGCGACCGCGGTCGATGAAGTCGTTCACATAGGTCCCGCCCCAGGCCGAGCTGAGCGCGCTGTTGATGTCGGCGGTGGTCAGGCCCATGGCGCCGGCCTTGGCCTGGTCGACCTCGATCTTCAGCTGCGGGGTGTCGTCCTGGCCGTTGGGGCGCACGCCCACCAGGTTCGGGTCCTTCGAGGCCATGCCCAGCATCATGTTCCGGGCCTGCATCAGGGTGTCGTGGCCGACGCCGCTGATATCCTGCAGCTGGAAGTCGAAGCCCGACGAGGTGCCCAGTTCCGGCACGGCTGGCGGGATCACCGCGAACACCATGGCGTCGCGGATCTGGCTGAACGCCGCCATGGCGCGACCGGCCACGGCCTGGGCCTTCAGCGGGCCGGCCTTGCGATGGTCGAAGTCCTTGAGGCGGACGAAGGCCAGACCGGCGTTCTGGCCCGCGCCGGCGAAGCTGAAGCCCGAGACGGTGAACACCGACTGCACGGCGTTCTTCTCGCCGACCAGGAAGTGCTCGCGCACCTTGTCCAGCACGGCCAGGGTCTTTTCCTCGGGCGCGCCGGCCGGCAGCTGGACGAGGGTGATCATGATCCCCTGGTCCTCATCCGGCAGGAAGGCGCTGGGCAGGCGGACGAACAGCAGGCCCATGGCCACGATGATCGCGGCGTAGACGGCCATGTAGCGGCCGCTCTTTCCCAGGATGCCCCGGACCGAACCCTGATAGCGCGACGACAGGTCGTTGAAGCTGCGGTTGAACCAGCCGAAGAAGCCGGTCTTTTCGTCGTGATGGCCCTTCTCGATCGGCTTCAGCAGCGTGGCGCAGAGGGCGGGGGTGAGGACAAGGGCGACGACCACCGACAGGGCCATGGCCGAGACGATGGTGATCGAGAACTGCCGGTAGATCACGCCCTGCGAGCCGCCGAAGAAGGCCATGGGCACGAACACCGCGGCCAGCACCAGGGCGATGCCGATCAGGGCGCCGGTGATCTCGTTCATCGACTTGCGGGTGGCCTCGACGGGCGAGAGGCCCTCTTCGGACATCACCCGCTCGACGTTCTCGACCACGACGATGGCGTCGTCGACCAGCAGGCCGATGGCCAGCACCAGGCCGAACATGGTCAGGGTGTTGATCGAGTAGCCGAAGGCCGCCAGCACGCCGAACGTGCCCAAAAGCACGACCGGCACGGCGATCGTCGGGATCAGGGTCGCGCGCCAGTTCTGCAGGAACAGGAACATGACGATGAACACCAGCACGATGGCTTCGATCAGCGTCTTGACCACTTCCTCGATCGACAGCTTCACGAACGGCGTCGAGTCGTAGGGGACGACGTACTTGTAGCTGGCCGGGAAGTTCTTCTCGAGCTGAGCCATCTTGGCCTTCACGGCCTTGGCGGTGTTCAGCGCGTTGGCGCCGGGGGCCAGCTTGACGGCCAGGCCGGCGGCGGGGTGGCCGTTGAACTTGGCCACGGAGACGTAGTTCTCGGCGCCCAGCTCGACCCGGGCGACGTCGCCCAGGCGCACCGTGGCCCCGCCCGTGCTGTTCTTCAGGATGATGGCGCGGAACTGTTCGGGGGTCTGCAGGCGCGACTGGGCGGTGATGGTGGCGTTGAGGCCGGTGCCCGGCAGGTTCGGCGCGCCGCCCAGCTGGCCGGCCGAGACCTGCGCGTTCTGAGCCTTGATGGCGTTGGCGACGTCCGCCGGGGTCAGGCCGAAGCTGGCCAGCTTTTGCGGATCCAGCCAGATGCGCATGGCGTATTGCGCGCCGAACAGCTGCATGTCGCCGACACCGTCGATGCGGCTCAGCGGGTCCTGGATGTTGGAGGCCAGATAGTCGGCGAGGTCGGTGTTGGTGGTCTTGGGGTCCTCCGAATAGAGGCCCACGACCATCATGAAGTTACGCGCCGCCTTGGCGACGGTAAGGCCCTGTTGCTGAACCTCCTGCGGCAGCAGCGCGGTGGCCGTCTGCAGCTTGTTCTGCACCTGCACCTGGGCGATGTCGATGTTCGCCCCGGCCTTGAAGGTCAGGGTGATGGTGGCCGTGCCCGAGCTGTCGCTGGTCGACGACATGTATTCCAGGCCGTCCAGGCCCTTCATCTTCTGTTCGATGACCTGGGTGACGCTGTCCTCGACCGTCTTGGCCGAGGCGCCGGGATAGACGGCGGTGATCGACACCTGCGGCAGGGCGATGTCGGGATATTGCGCGACCGGCAGGGTCCGGATGGCGAGCGCCCCGGCCAGCATGATCACGATGGCGATGACCCACGCGAAGATGGGCCGGTCGATGAAGAAACGGGAAAGCATCGGAACCTGGCCTTAGCGCTTGGCCGAAGGGGCGGTTTGGGCGGCGGGCGCCGAACCCGCCGGGACCGGCTTGATCGGAACGCCGGGGCGCAGCTTTTGCAGGCCCTCGGTGATGACCTTGTCGCCGGGCTTCAGGCCGCCGGTGACCAGCCACTTGTCGCCGACCGTCTGGCCCAGCGTGACCGGGCGCGGCTCGGCGCCCTGGGCCCCGACCACGCTGACCATCGCATTGCCCTTGGGATCGCGTTGGATCGCGGTCTGCGGCACCAGCACGCCGCCCGAGGCGACGCCCTGGGTCAGGACGGCGTGGACGTACATGCCCGGCAGCAGCGCGCCATTCGGGTTGGGGAACACCGCGCGCAGGCCGACCGCGCCGGTGCCCGGATCGACGGTGATGTCCGAGAACTCCAGCGAGCCCGCCAGCGGATAGGTCGAGCCGTCCTCGAGCTTCAAACTGACCGAGGTCGAGCCGGCCTTGCCCAGCTTGCCGCTGGCGAACTGCTCCTTGAGCTTCAGCAGCTCGGCCGAGGTCTGGGTGACGTCGACATAGATCTTCGACAGGTCCTGCACCGTGGCCAGGGCCGTGGCCTGACTGGCCGTGACCAGGGCGCCCGGGGTCACCGAGCTCTTGCCGATGCGGCCCGAGATCGGCGCGGCGACCTTGGTGTAGTTCAGGTTGATGCGGGCGTTGTCGACGGCGGCCTTCTGCACGGCGACGGCGGCGGCCGTCTGCAGCGCGGCGGCCTGGGCGTCGTCATTGTCCTGCTTGGACACCGCGCCGGTCTCGACCAGGGTCTTGTAGCGGTCGGCCTTCAGCTTGGCGCTGGTCGCCTGGGCCTGGGCCTGGGCCAGGGCGGCGACGGCGCTGTTATAGGTGGCCTGATAGGTGGCCGGGTCGATCTGGTACAGCGACTGGCCCGCGTGGACGATCGAGCCCTCCTGGAACAGGCGCGACTTGATCACGCCGCCCACCTGCGGACGCACGTCCGAGACCAGATAGGCCGAGGTGCGGCCGGCCAGCTCGGTGGTCAGGCCGACGCTCTGGGGCTGGACGACGATGTAGCCGACCTCGGCCGGACCGCCCATGCCCATGCCGGCGCCGCCGGCTCCCTGGCCTTTGCCGCACGCGGCGAGCGTGAGGGCGATGGCGGCGAGTCCCACGGCCGTGGTCACGGCCGAGCGTTGGAATTGCATGTTTGACCCCGGAATGCGGCGGCCGCGCGGGCTGTTACCCTTGACGCGTCCAGCATGATAAACAAAATGAGAATGAACGTTCATTCTCAAGTCGGCTGCACATAGGTACGGCGCTGATCGGAGTCAACCTCCGTCGCGACCGGTTTTCGCTGACCTTACGGAAATGTCATCCCGCCCGCGCATTTCAACCGGCATTTGGTGAAAACGGCGTGTCGAAAGTCCCGCTTCGGACAGGCGTTTTCAGCTCAGCAGATAGCGCATGGTCGCGCGCAGCACCTGAATGACCGCCGGGCGGTCGATGTCCGGGTGGTTGATGCCGCGCATCAAGAGGCCGTCGAAGACCAGTCCCACCACCTCGCAGCGGGCCTGGAACTCGGACTCGCTCCAGTCGGGATGGCGATTGCGCTCCATCATGGTCGTGGCCAGGGCGCGTTCCTGGGCGTCGGCGGCGCGGACGATGGCGGCGACCTTCGGATTGCGCGCGGCCTCGGCCAGCACTTCCAGCGCCAGGGCGGCGCGGCCGGGGTCCAGGCACTTGTCGAGGGCGTCGGGCAGGTGGTCGTCCAGCGCGTCCAGCAGGGTGCCCGGCTGGCTTTCCAGTTCGGCGAACTTGTCGCGCATCTCGGCCAGGTCCTGGGCGACGATGGCGGCGATGATCGCTTCCTTGTTCTCGAAGTAGCGGTAGATCTGGCCGACGCTGAGGCCGGCGGCCTTGGCGATGTCGGCCATGCTGGCGCCGTGGAACCCCCGCTGGCGCACCTGGTCGCAGGCGGCGTCCAGGATCTGCTGGCGACGCGATTCCGGCGAGGGACGGCCCGCCGGCGTTTCCGGGGCGATCTCGTCGGTCATTGGAAAATCCCGGTAGGGACGAAGCGCGGCATGAAGATTCCGTGGAGGCGGCGAACCGGACGCGAGGACGACTTGACTTGCGATAAACCGGGGCCTAAGTCCAGCCCAGTGAGAATGAACGTTCATTCTCATTTCGGGCATCGAAGGGGCGACGTCAAGGGCGACGCCTCCTATTTCGGGTGTGACTCATGCAATTCCAACACGCGGCGGTCGAGGAAGCGGTCGTCCGAGCCAAGACGATGCTCGAAACCAATCGCAGGCCGGAATGGAGCGAGGCCGAGCTCCAGGCCCGCAGCGACGTGGTGGGCCTGCTCTTCGAAGGCCTGCTGGTCCACGAGGCCGACGCGCCGGCGGCCAACCGCGCCGCCCTGACCCAGGTGGTCGCCCAGACCATGCGTCATCTGCTGGGCTGAGGCGTCTTAGAGGCCTCGACCCTAGAGCCTTATCCATTTCGAATGGAATCATTCGAGCGGAAAAATAAGGCTCTAATCAAACATTTAGAGCGTGATAGCCGCCGAAACCGCTTACACTTTCGGCTGTCACGCTCTAGCCAGGGCCCGGTATCGGAAGTTTCGAAACCGCGCCGACTTGGCGGGCGGGCGGGCGGGGGTCCTCCCGGACGCGGACGTGTTTGTTGGGCTCGGGCCAGGCTGGTCCGGCGGTGTCATTCAGGTGTCCGCGCAAAAGAAACGCCCGGAAGCCGAGGCCTCCGGGCGCTTTTTGACCAAGATGCTCCCCCGCGATGCGGGGAGGAACTGACGGGCCTAGCCTTCCATCGCCTCGAGCTCGCGGCCGCGGGTCTCGTGGATCAGCTTCTGAACCAGGAAGTAGGAGACCACGGCGCAGACGGCGTAGAAGCCGTAGGTCGCCGGCAGGCTGGCCTTCTTCATGATCGGGAAGCTGAACGAGATCGCGAAGTTGGCGATCCATTGGGCGAAGCCGCAGACGGCCAGGGCCGAGCCGCGCATCTGGTTGGGGAACATCTCGCCCAGCATCACCCACATGACCGGGCCCCAGGAGAGGTTGAAGAAGATCACGTAGAGGTTGGCGGCGACCAGGGCGATCGGGCCGACGCTGGGATCTAGGTGCAGGGCGCCGTTGACCACGGTGGCGGTCGAGAAGCACCAGGTCATCACGCCCAGGGTCACGGCCATGCCGGCCGAGCCGATCAGCAGCAGCGGCTTGCGGCCGATCCTGTCGATCAGGGCGATGGTGGCCAGGCAGGCCAGGATCGACAGCGAGCCCGACAGGATGTTGATCTTCAGGCTGTCGTCCTCGGTGAAGCCTACCGACTGCCATAGCACCGAGCCGTAGTAGAAGACGATGTTGATGCCGACCAGCTGCTGGAACACGGCCAGGACCAGGCCGGCCCACAGGATGACGCGCAGCTTCTTGGTCACCGGGTCCAGCAGGTCCGAGAACTTGGGCTGGTGGTCGGCCGCCAGCGAGGCGCGGATTTCCGCGACCTTCTTGGCGCCTTGGCCTTCGCCGAACAGGCGCGACAGGATCGCCTCGGCCTTGGCGTCCTGGCCCTTGGCGACCAGGTAGCGGGGGCTCTCGGGGATGCCCAGCAGGCAGAGGAAGAAGACGCCGGCCGGGATGACCTGCATCCAGAACATCCAGCGCCAGGCCGGCAGGCCCAGCCAGAAGGTCGCGGTCGAGCTGCCGGCGGTGTGGGCCAGGGCGTAGTTGGCCAGGAAGGCGCCGGTCAGACCGATGATGATCATGATCTGCTGCACGGACGACAGGCGGCCGCGGATATTGGCCGGGGTGACTTCCGAGATGTAGACCGGGCACAGCACCGAGGCGGCGCCGACGCCCAGGCCGCCGACCAGGCGGAACAGCACGAAGACCAGCGAGGTATGGGCCGCGCCGGTGCCCAGGGCGCTGATCACGAACAGCAGGGCCGAGATGATCATCACCGTGCGGCGGCCCCAGACGTCGGCCAGGCGGCCGGCGGCGAACGCGCCGAACGCGCAGCCCAGCAGGATGGCGGCGACGTTGAGGCCCTCGCCGGCCTCGGTCAGGTTGAAGGCGGCCTTCAGGCCCGTCTGGGTGCCGTTGATGACGCCGCTGTCGTAGCCGAACATGAAGCCGCCGATGGTGGCGACGGCGACGATCGCGGCCACGAAGGCCATATTGACCTTCGCGCCCTCGGCGCTCATCCCCGCGCTGGGACCGGCGTTGGAAACTGAAGCCACAGGTGTCCTCCCCGTTGGGCCGCGTGGCCCGCTTTGATGCCTATGGTCCTTGTCGGACCTCTAGTTGCCGGCGACCTTAGTGTTACCGGTATCAGCGCGCAAGCGGTGGTTCAGGCGACCGCTGCTGGCGCGGGGGATTCATCCCACGATACGCCTCGATAGCAGACGCAAACCGGAAGAAGCGACGTCATTTGACGAAGATTCGCTTTCGAACTACGAATGTAAATCATGCGCTTCGACCACCAGGTTCCGAACATGGCCTTCACGTCGCTGAAAACGCTTGCGCTCGTTGGCCTGCTCGCCTTGTCGGGAGAACCCGCCGTCGCCGCGTCGCCTCGTTCAGCTCCGGCGCGCGTCTGCGCCTTGGGCGCGCAAGTCCTGGCCGAAAAGGCGCGATCGGGTTGGCGGGTCTTCGATGGCGGAGGAGGGCGTTTCGACGCCATTTTCGCCATGTCGCGGGGAAACTTGCCAAGGAGTCTCCGCGCCATCGCCGCGTCGCGCCCGCCTATGGGGCTTTTCGAGGCCTGTCCGGATCTCCTTGACCACCTGCCCGCTGGAACGCGGAGGGCCACGCCCGAGGATCTGGCGGCGCAAAAGGCGGGTTCTCGGCTCTGGATTTCGGTGCTGTCGGCGCCGCTGATCGATGCTCGGGGGCGGACAGCGGCGATCTACGAGTCCACGGTTTGCGGGGCCCTGTGCGGCCATGGCGGTGTTTTTGTCTACCGCCGCGAAGCCGGCCGTTGGCGAAGGGTCGGACCAGCGGTGACGATGGTCTCGTAGGTTTTTGAAGGTGGCCTGGATATTTGATCCAAGTCCTTTCGCCTGCGGTCTTTCAGTCTCAATATGCCGGAGGTCCGCCAGGAGGCGGGGTTCGATCGAAGGCGCGGCGTAGGGTTCTGATCGCTAACATCGTTAAGGCGGCCACCGCCGCCGGGACCAGGGCCAGCAGCCAGACGAGCACCACCAGGGCGAGTTGAAACGCCGTCGTCACGACCACCAGGGCCGGCGACTCCTTGCGTTCCTCTAAGGCCTGGCTCACCGACAACATGCCGTCCGCGCTAAGTAATTCCCCTTAGGGCAATCACCATAGCCCCATTTTGAGTTTCAACCGAGAAGAGAATTTTACAATTGACCGCAAGTTTTTTAGGGATTTCTTAATCCCCTTGGAGTGGTCAAGCTTGTTTACCGAGACGCCCAGTCATCGGCCGCTGAGCCGGACGCCTAGTCGTCTTTCGGCCTCCTCCACGCCCGCCTCGACGTCGGCGGCCAGGTAGAGCGCGCCGGCCTCGCGCCACAGGTCGACCGCGGGGCGTCCCAAGGCCTCGCGCGCCAGGGCCGACAGCCGCAGGGCGTTGGCGAGGTCCAGCGGCGTGGCGTCCGGGCTGGCGCGATAGAGGCCGACGGCCTCGTCGGCGGCGATCAGCGCCCGCTCGGCCTGGCCAGCCTCGCGATCCAGATCCGAGATGTGACGCAGCGCATGGGCCAGCGGCGCGGCGGCGCCGGCGGCGCGAGCCCGCTCGGCGGCCTTGGCGTAGAGCTCGCGGGCCTGGTCGGGATGGCCGGCGGTCCGGGCCTGGCGCGCGGCGACGACAAAGGGCTCGAAATCTTGCAAGGCGGGACCCTCCCGGAGGCATCCTCGCAAGCCGCGCCCGACAAGGCCAGGGGCCAAGAAGAAAGCCCCCGGATCGCTCCGGGGGCTTTTGTCCTTAGAGCCTTATCCGCTCGAATGGAATCATTCGAGCGGAAAAATAAGGCTATAAATCAAATATTTAGAGCGTGATAACCGCCGAAACCGCTCACACTTTCGGCTATCACGCTCTAGTGATTGTGCCGGGGCAGTTTCGAGGCCAGGTCCTGGTACTTGACGGCGAACTCCAGCACGCCGCCGGTCTCGAGCTGGCCGGTGTGGGCGCGGTAGATCTCCTGCCAGGGCGTCATGGTCGCCGGCGTGGCGGGAATGCCGTCCTTCTTGCGCTCGGCTATGGTCGCCTCGTCGACCAGGGCGTCGCAGCGGCCGGTGTTGAGGTCGATGCGGATCGTGTCGCCGGTGCGCAGCCACGACAGGCCGCCGCCCACCGCGCTTTCGGGCGAGGCGTTCAGGATCGAGGGGCTGTCGGCCGTGCCCGACTGGCGGCCGTCGCCCAGGGTGGGCAGGCTCATGATCCCCTTCTTCAAGAGGTGATCCGGCGGCTGCATGTTGACGACCTCGGCCGAGCCGGGCCAGCCGATCGGGCCGGCGCCGCGGATCACCAGGATGCAGCGCTCGTCGATCTTAAGGGCCGGGTCGTTGATTCGCTTGTGATAGTCGTCCGAGCCGTCGAACACGATGGCGCGGGCCTCGAAGACGCCCTCCTTGCCGGGCTCCGACAGGTAGCGCGCGCGGAAGTCGGCGCCGATGACGCTGGACTTCATGATCGCGAAGTCGAACAGGTTGCCCTTCAGCACCAGGAAGCCAGCCTTTTCGGCGAGCGGCTGGGCGTAGGGGAAGATCACCTCGCGGTCGGTGGTCTCGCGGCCGTCCAGGTTCTCGCCCATGGTCTTGCCGGTGACGGTCAGGACGTCGCCGTGCAGGCGGCCGTTCTGGAGCAGCTCCCACAGCACCGCCGGCGCGCCGCCGGCCCGATGGAAGCGCTCGCCCAGGTACTTGCCGGCCGGCTGCATGTTGACGATCAGCGGGATGTCGTAGGCCGCGCGCCAGTCGTCGGCGGTGATCTCGACGCCGGCGTGACGGGCCATGGCCACGATGTGCGGCTGGGCGTTGGTCGAGCCGCCGGCCGCCGCCACCAGGGCGATGGCGTTCTCGAAGGCCTTTTTGGTGAGGATGTCGAGCGGTTTGACGTCCTCATAGGCCAGGTCGACGATCCGTTGGCCGGTCTTGTAGGCCATCTGGCCGCGCTCGCGGTACGGGGCGGGAATGGCCGCGCAGCCGGTCAGCGACAGGCCCAGCGCCTCGGCCACCGCATTCATGGTCGAGGCCGTACCCATGGTGTTGCAGTGGCCCGCCGACGGCGCCGAGCTGGCGGCGCGGTCGATGAACTCTTCTTCCGTGATCTCGCCGGCCGCCAGCTTGCGGCGCGAGCGCCAGATCACCGTGCCCGAGCCGACCAGCTCGCCCTCGTGCCAGCCGTCCAGCATCGGACCGCCGGAGAGCACGATGGCCGGGATGTTGACCGTGGTGGCGGCCATGATCCCCGCGGGGGTGGTCTTGTCGCAGCCGGTCGTCAGGACGACGGCGTCGATCGGATAGCCGTGCAGGGTCTCGACGAGACCGAGATAGGAGAGGTTCCGGTCCAGCGCCGCCGTCGGACGACGGCAGTTCTCGAAGATTGGATGGACCGGAAACTCCATGGGGATGCCCCCGGCGTCGCGGATCCCGTCCCGCACCCGCTGGACGAGGTCCAGGTGGATCCGGTTGCAGGGCGAGATGTCGCTGCCGGTCTGGGCGATGCCGATGATCGGCTTGCCGCTTCGCAGCTCCTCCGGCGTGATCCCGTAATTCATGAAGCGCTCCAGATAGAGCGCGGTCATGTCGATGTGGTCGGGGTTATCGAACCAATCGCGGGACCGGAACCGGCGGGGCGTGCGTTCAGACAAGGCGAACCTCGTGTTGGGGCTGGCCCGCGACGTCGACCCGAACGCCGAACAGACCGCCGGACAGTGGGTACTGGGCCAGGGTCTCGTCGCTCAGGCCCTTGCGGGCGGTGGTGAAGTAAAGCGTCTTCAGATCGGGCCCGCCGAAGCAGGGCTTGGTCACGTTGGGCGCCGGCAGTTCGATGCGGGCCACCAGTTCGCCGGCGGGCGAGATGCGGACGACGCCGAAGCCGCCCCACAGGGCGGTCCATAGATAGCCTTCCGAATCAACCACCGACCCGTCCGGATAGACCGCGTTTTCGCCCTGGAAGTTCACGAAGCCGCGCTTGTTCGACAGCGTCCCGTCCTCGGCGAGGTCATACGCCCAGATGATCTTTTCCAGGGTGTCGGTGTGGTAGAGGGTCTTGCCGTCGGGCGAGACGCACGGGCCGTTGGTGATGCAGATGTCCTTGTCCATCCGCGCCACGCCGGTGGAGTCCATGCGGTAAAGCGAGCCGCTCTTGGCCTCTTCGTCATCGTGCATGGTGCCGAACCACAGGCGGCCGCCATGATCGACGGTCGCGTCGTTGGGACGGTTGTTCAGTTCGGCCGACTCCACCTGGATCAGCGGCTTGAACCCGCCCATCACCGGGTGGAAGCGGTGCAGGCCGCTTTTCAGGCCGACGACAAAGCCGGCGCGGGCGTTCGGGGCCAACGGGGCGATGAACGTCACCGGCTCCGGCGCGTCGAAGCTGAAGCGCTCATCGGTGGCCGGGTTGTAGTTGTGGATCTTGTGGCTCTTGATGTCGACGAACCACAGGCTGTCGTCATACCAGATCGGGCCCTCGCCCAGGGTGGCCTTCAGATCCCAGACGCAGGTGACGGCGTTCATGCTCGACCGCTCTCCGTAAAACCGTTGTTGGCCGTTCGATAAGGCGGCGAAGGCCTACAGGGAAGCCCCAACGCGCTCGCGGCCGCGCCGGTCACCGCCAGCCGGCGTCGATCCAATACTCGTGGCCGGTGCACAGCGAGGCGTCGTCCGAGGCCAGGAACAGCACCAGCGAGGCGACGTTGTCGGGCAGGATGCGGCCCTTCAGGCACTGGGCCTTGACGATCTCGGCCTCGCCTTCGGGCGTGTACCACTTCTCCTGGCGCTTGGTCTTGACGTTGCCGGGCACCACGCAGGTGACGCGGATGTCGTCGGGACCCAGTTCGCGGGCCAGCGCCCGGGTCATGCCCTCGATGCCGGCCTTCGCCGTTTCGTAGAGGACTAGGTCCTCCAGACCCAGGTGCCAGCTGATCGAGCCGAAATTGATGATCGCGCCGCCGCCGCGCCGGGCCATGCCGGGCGCCACGGCCTGGGCCGCGAACACCATGTGGCGCAGGTTCACGCCGATGCGGTTGTCCCAGTATTCCGGCGTCAGATCGGCCAGGCTGTGGCGGTCGTCATTGCCGGCGTTGTTGACCAGCACGTCGATGTCGCCGATCTCGGCCAGCACGGCCTTGAGCCCCGCCAGGTCCATCAGGTCGCAGCGCCTGTAGACCGGCGCGATGGCCGCGCCGTCCGACAGCTGGGCGACCAGGGCGTTGGAATCCTCATCGACGATGTCGAGGAAGATCACCTCGGCCCCCTGGCGGACAAAGCCGGCGACGAGGCCGGCGCCGATGCCGGACCCGCCGCCGGTGATGACGACGCGCTTGCCCTTCAGGCTGGGATAGATGGCTGAGGACATGCTGCTTACGACCGTGACAAGAGGGATTGGAGCAAGGCGGCGCTGATCAGAGCAGGCCGCGGCCGGCCAGATTGCGGATTAGGGCCGAGATGCCGAAGGTCCAGGGCTTGGCCTGGTCGCAGGTGGTGACCTCGTTCTCGAGCACGCCCAGCTTCGGCGTCGAGACGCGGACGCGGTCGCCGACCTTGTGCGTGAAGCCCTGGCCGGGCGCGTCGCGGTCCTGGATCGGCGCGAACATCGTGCCCAGAAACAGGACGAAGCCGTCCGGATACTGGTGCTGCTTGCCGTGGGCCTGGCCGGCCAGCACGGCGGGGTCGCGGCTGATCAGGCTCATGTTCGACTTGCCGTCGAGCACGAAGTTGTCGCGGCCGGTGATCTTCAGCTCGACCTCGGCCGAGCGCACGTCGTCGAGGCTGAAGCCGTCGTCGAACAGGCGGAAGAACGGGCCGATGGCGCAGCTGGCGTTGTTGTCCTTGGCCTTGCTGAGCAGCAGGGCCGAGCGGCCCTCGAAGTCGCGCAGATTGACGTCGTTGCCCAGCGACGCGCCCCGGATCTGGCCGGCGCCGTCGCACAGCAGGACGATTTCGGGCTCCGGATTGTTCCAAGAGCTGTCGGCGCGGACGCCGACATGATCGCCCCAGCCCATCGACGACAGGGTCGGGCCCTTGGTGAAGATCTCGGCGTCGGGGCCGATGGCGACCTCCAGATACTGCGACCACAGGCCGTCGTTGATCAGGGTCTGCTTCAGGCGCGCCGCGCCCTCCGAGCCCGGGTTCACGCTCTTCAGGTCGCCGCCCATGCTGGCCGACAGCTGTTCGCGGATCTGCAGGGCGGCGGCGGCGTCGCCCCGCGCGCGCTCCTCGATGACCCGTTCCAGGGTGGAGACGGCGAAGGTCACGCCGGCGGCCTTCAGGCACTGCAGGTCGACGGGGGCCAGCAGCTTCACGGGCGCGGCGCCGTCGGGATCTTCCCAGACCGGGCGCAGATCCAGGGCTTCCAGCGGGCCCTTGTCCTCGCCGCGCGAGATTTCGGCGCCGGCGCCATAGGCGTTCATCAGGTCGGCGACGGTGGGAGCGATCTTGGAGACGTCCTCGACGCGGCCGCCGCGCACCAGAACCGGCGTCGGGCCTTCGCCAAAGTCGATGCGACCCAGCAAGGTCGCGGTTTTCCAATCTTCCGGCAGGAATTCGCTCACGCCCATGGCGTCGTCTCCCCTTTGTCGAGCGTCTGAAGGCTGCCGGATACGGCCGGCGGCGCTCGTTCGTCAAATGCTTGGTAGCGCTAACATGCGGAGACGGCAAGCGCGTTGTCAGACCAATTTGGGCCGACCCGCCCAACCCTTCGCGGCGGGGCCGGCTTCTCGCGCCGGGAGACGCGGTCTATTCCGGAACCGGTCCCGAGGAATCCCGCACGATCAGCGTGTGCGGATGCATCAGCTGGCGAGGCTCGCCGCCGCCGTCGCGATGGCGCCGGATCTCCTCCAGCGCCAGATCGACGGCCGCGCGGGCCATGGCGGCGATCGGCTGGTGGACCGTGGTCAGGGCTGGCCAGATGTTGTCGGCGATCGAGGTGTCGTCGAAGCCGACGATCGAGATGTCGCCCGGCACGTCCAGGCCCAGGCGATGAGCCAGGCCCGCGGCGGCGGCGGCCATGTCGTCATTGGCGGCGAAGACGGCCGTGGGGCGCGAGTCGGCCGACAGCAGCCGCTCGGCCGCCTCCAGGCCCGAGCGATAGGTGAAATAGCCTTGCTCGACCCGGATATCCTCCATCGGCACGCCGGCGACCTTCAGGGCCGACATGAAGCCGTCCAGGCGCTGCTGGCTGACGGTCTGGTTGGGGTGGCCCTTGATGAAGCCGAAACGGCGGTGGCCCAGACCGACCAGGTGCTGGGTCAGCTCGAAGGCGGCGGCTTCGTTGTCGATGCGGATCGTGGCCATGTCGGCGCTGGCCATGCCCGGCGCGACGGCCACGGCGGCGGCGCCGGCGGCCTTCACCTCGGCCAGCACCTGCGGCGACTCGCACAGCGGCGGCGGCAGGATCACGCCATCGACGCCGGTCTTCAGCAGACGGGTCAGGGTGGCACCCGCCAGTTCGGGCTCGGCGCACTTCTCGATGACGATCTGGGCGCCGGTGCGGCTGCTCTCGTCCAGGGCCCCGACGAGAAACTCCGACAGATAGCCGGTGGAGGGGTTGTCGTAGAGCAGGCCGATGCGGAAGGGCGCGCTGCCGGCCAGGCTGCGGGCCGCCGGGTTGGGCGCGTAGTTCAGCTCGGCGATAGCCTTCTCGACCAGGGCCCGCGTCTCTTCCTTGACGGTGCTTTCCCGGTTGATCACCCGCGAGACCGTCATCGGCGACACGCCCGCCCGCGCGGCCACGTCACGGATCGTGGCGCTTTGGGTGGTGCGGCGACGCTGGCGCTCGGCAGGCTGGCTCATTCTTGTTTGGTCCCTTCGCGGGGCCGGAGACTAGACCGCTTCGGGCGGCGCTTGGAAGAGCGGCGGGAAATCCTGCTAAGCTTCGGGCATGAGTTGTCTTGGCGCCATCATCCTTTGCGGCGGCGCGTCCCGACGGATGGGGCGCGACAAGGCTTTGCTCGACTGGGACGGCGTCCGGGCCGTTGATCGGGTGGCGGCCCTGGCCCGGGCCGTGGGGGCGGAGGCGCTGGTCACCGCCGGCGCCGACCACGGCCTGCCCTGGGTCCCGGACGACCAGGCCGGCGCTGGGCCGGTCGGCGGCGTGCTGGCCGGGGCGCGGGCGCTGGGGACGAGCCGGCTGCTGGTCCTGGCGGTCGACGCGCCGATGGTCACGGCCGACGACCTGGCGCCGCTGCTGGCGGCCGGCGGCTATTACGAGGGCCTGCCCGTGCCGATGGTGCTGGAGGCGCGGGCGATCCCCGCCGACGCCGAGGCCGGTTGGCCGCTGCGGCGGTTCGTGGACCGGGCGGGTCTGACGGCCTTGTCGGTTCCGGACGGCGCGGTGGCCCGCCTGCGGGGCGCCAATACGCCGGAAGAGCGCGCCGATCTGCTGCGCCGATAAGCGCGCCTCAGTAGACGTCCCGCCGGTACCGCCCCTCTTGCGTCAGGCGGTCCAGGGTCTCGGCGCCCAGCACCTCGACCAGCGCTGCGTGGACGTCGCGCGACATGCCGTCCAGGGATCCGCAGACATAGACGGCCGCGCCGTTGGCGACCCAGCGCCGCAGCACGTCGGCCGCCTCGCGCAGGCGATGCTGGACGTAGATCCGCTCGTCCTGATCGCGCGAGAAGGCCAGGTCCACGCGGTCCAGCAGGCCCGAGGCCTTCCAGGCCTCGATCTCGGCGCGGTGGAAATAGTCGTGGGCCGACGCGCGCTCGCCGAACACCAGCCAGTTCCAGCGCACCCCCAGGGCGGCGCGGGCCTTCAGATGCGCCCGCAAGCCGGCCAGGCCCGTGCCCGCGCCGATCAGGATCAGCGGCCGATGCGGCTCGGGCGCGTGGAAGCTCCGATTGGTCCGCACCCGCGCGTCGATCGCCTCGCCGACCTTGGCGAACCGGCAGAGCCAGCCCGAGCCGAGGCCCGGCTGGCCGTCGGCGCGGGGCATGAGGCGGACGATCAGCTCGACCCCGCCGTCCTCGGGCAGGGAGGCGATCGAATACTCGCGGTGCGGCAAGGGCGTCAGGCGTTCGGCGACCGTCTCGGCCGAGAGGTCGCGCAGCGCCTCGATCGCCGCCGGCTCGCGCGGCAGGCGCAGGCCCGACAGCGTGTCGGTCAGGGTCTCGGGCAGGCCCAGGGCGGCGATGTCCTCGGCGCTGTTGCGCGGTCCGACCTCCAGGATGTCGCCCGCTTGCCAGGTCGCGCCGTCGGCGGGGACCAGGCGGATATGCCAGGCCTCGCCGCCGGGGCTGCCCGGATTGAGCAAGGTCCGCTCGGCCAGGGTCCAGCGGCCATAGGCGGGACGGCTCCAGTCCGGCGCGTCGGTGACGCCGGTCAGCAGCGACAGCTGCCCTTGCCAGTGGCGCAGGGCGGCCGGATCGCCGTCGTCGACCTCGACGGCGTCGAACAGCGGCGTCGCGCCCGCGTGGGCCAGCCAGGCGTCAAGGCTTCGTCCGAAGGCGCAGAAATTGGCGTAGGTCGAGTCGCCCAGGGCCAGGACGCCGTAGCGCAGCGCGCCAAGCTGGCGGCCCTCGGTCATCACGTCGCGGATGAAGGCGCGCGCCGAGTCGGGGGCGTCGCCCTCGCCGGTGGTGCTGACCACGAACAGGGCGCGGCCCGACAGGTCGGCGGCGGTGACGGCCGATAGCTCGCGCAGGGTCACCGGCGCGCCCATCTCGGACAGGGTCTTGGCCGTCGCGGCGGCCAGTTCCTCGGCGAAGCCGGTCTGGCTGGCATAGGCGACCAGCACCGGCTCGCCGCCGCCGCGCGACAAGGCTTCGGCGGCGCGGCGCGCGGCGCGGCGGCGCAGGATCTCGCGCGTCGCGACGCCGGCGCAGAACAGGGCGTAGGCGGCGGCGACCGCGCCGGCGGCGATCAGGCGGTGAGCGTCGGGCGAGAGGTTGGCGAGAGCTTGCATCAGTCCAGCATCGCCCGCAGCGCCGACGAAAGCCGCTCCTCCAGGCCGCCTGGCCCTCGGGAAACGATCAGGACGGCCAGATCGCGCGCGTCGGCGAAGGCCAGCGCCGCGTCCGGCGCCATGACCGTCAGGGCCGTGGCCCAGGCGTCGGCGCTCATGCAGTCGCGGGCCAGCACCGTGACGCTGACCGTCGGGTTGCGGGTCGGCGCGCCGGTGGCGGGGTCCAGGGTGTGGGCGTAGCGGCGGCCGTCGTGGTCGAAGAACCGGCGGTAGTCGCCCGAGGTGGCGATGGCCAGGTCGTGCAGGGCGACCACGGTGCGCTGGGCGTCATTGGCCGCCAGATTCAGAGGGGGCGGGCGCTCCATCTCGACCCACCAGGGCTGGCCGTCGGGCTTGGCCCCCACGCCGCGCAGCTCGCCCCCGACCTCGACGAGGTAGCTCTTTACGCCGGCCCGGTCGAGGGCGGCGGCGGCCTGGTCGACCCCGAAGCCCTTGGCGATGCCGTTGAGGTCGAGGCGCAGGCCGCCCGGCTGGAACAGGCTGTCGCCGTCGAGCGTCAGGCGCCTCCACCCGCTGGCTTGCCGCAGCGGCGCGATGGCCTCCGCGTCCGGCGGGCCGCCCGGGAAGGGGCGGGGGCCAAAGCCCCACAGGTCGACCAGCGCTCCTAGGGTCGGGTCGAAGGCGCCGTCGCTGGCGGCGGCGATCTCGAGCGCCCGGCGCAGCACCGCAACGGTCGCGGCGGGCAGGGCGGTCCAGGTCCCGGCGGCCGCGCGGTTGTAGCGCGACAGGTCGGAGAGCGGCTCCCAAGGGCTCATCTCGGCGACGACGGCGTCGAGCGCGCGCTGGACCATGGCCTCGAGGGCGACGAGGTCGGTCGTGGCCGGCAGCAGGGCCTTGACCGACCAGGTGGTCCCCATGGTCGCGCCGCCGAGCGCGCGCACGGTCCCGCCGACGGGACGGGCCGGGGGCGAGGTCAGGGCGGGGACGAGGACGCGGGGCATGTGAAAATCTCATCCTCCCCCGGGCAACGGGGAAGAGGGGCCGCGAAGCGGTGGAGGGGGCGTCGACGGCGGGGAGCGCCCCCTCCGTCACGGCG
>Ga0209426_1000535_pt1 | contig 36484 bp, 43 predicted proteins | sample Deesub1362B_J571_FD_187697 | JGI IMG/M metagenome (GOLD analysis project Ga0209426, IMG submission 187697) | Deep oceanic, basalt-hosted subsurface ecosystem from Juan de Fuca Ridge flank, Pacific Ocean, CORK Borehole 1362B_J2.571 (SPAdes)... ...
TCACACCGCCTACTACTACCTAAATAAACCACACCTTGCCAAGCTTTACAGAAAATACGCTTGTTCATTACTTCATTACCTTGAGAATCAAATCTTGAAGAATGAATGCATGCAAAGCAGGTTTTTATTTTAATCTTCTTTCTTCTTTTCTGCTCCTCTTTCTGCTGAAAATAAGCTTCTAAAATGTTCATGCTCATGCCTTTACCTCCTCTTCTTCTTTTTGGTGAGAAACTCATACCTCGAAACTAGGAACTTAAATTCCCGTTTAGCCTTCTTTAGAAGAGAGTTGTAACCCACAACCTCAGGGATATGGTATCCTCTTTCTTTCAGCATTTTGAGAATCTCCTTGAATTGATCTTTTGAAAAGCAATCTGGCCCAGCTTCTGAGCAATCAATTATACCCTCAGCAACGGCAAAAGCTTCAATTGGTCCACCGCCTGACTCACAGCGGAAGCAATACCATGTGTTTTTAACCTCATTAACCCAGAAGTTCTGGCCGGTTGTGCTTCCGTGGATTGGGTGAGATCCATAAATCTCATCTCCGCTCCGTCTTGCGTTATCAGGATACAAGAAATCAGTAACGGGTATATTGAGGGTGTTTGAGAATTGCCTAGCTACCTCCTTTCTGGCGAGGTTCTGTTTCTTCTTTTCCGTAAATCCATTCCTCTGAATCCAGTCTTTGATTTCCTCCTCGCTCAAGTAAGCGAGTTCAATGTCGTTTATAACTTCGTAACGGTTTCCATTAGGATGTCTGGATCCAGGACCTACTACGTATGCTCTACCGCCGGCTTGAATCTCGCCAAGGTGTTTTTCATCCTTGTAAATTATGATCTTCTTATCCAGATTTGTTTTATAGTAGAAATGAAGTCCGCCACCTCCTGTTCTCACGGCGAAAGTTTCAGGAAGCTGCTTTATTGCATCCAGCAGTTCTGGTTCATCAGCATCGATAACTGCGAGCTGGTTTGAGCAGTAAATAGCATAACCTCCACCATAGGCCAGATGATTCAGAACTCTCCAGTCTGTAGCCTTGTATCTGAATCCACCTGTATGATCCTGCCATTTATGGGCCGGCCTTTTTGGTTCATCCTTTCGCAAGAGAATTATCTCAAACTCTTTGAGTTGGTCTGGAATTCTAATCATTTCAACACCTCCAGAAATGGGCAGGGTTCACACGCTGGAATATCCGAAAAAAGGCCATTCACGATTATGAGTGTACTCAGGTGTCTTGTCGTGGCAACGTACCACACTCTGGCTTCTTCTTTGAAATCGGATTCCTGAGCTATCTTTTTAGTCCATTCAGAGTATAGAAAAACGATTTCGGCTTGAAGTCCTTTCGCTGCGTGTATCGTCATTATTCTGTGGCAGTCTGTTTCATGAAGAGGTCTATCGTTGTAGACTAACGCATTTGTCACCTTCAACCTCTGTGACTCGCTCAGCTTCGAGGTTGTTGCGATTGCGAAAGGATCGGAGCTTAAGATCAATGAGATTAATCTGGCCGACAGAACCGAATGAATATCTCTCCAGCTTACCTCCAGCTTAGAGATATCTTTCTTTTTGCATTTGAAAAGCTCTTTCCGGTAAACCTCACCCAATCTTTGAAGGTATGGCAGAGGGATAAGCCTTTCCGAAGTAAAACCTTCTCTATGGTGTTTTCTTATCTCGAAAATGGCATTATAGAGGTTGAAATCGTTGTCGGTCCACTCACCCGAACAACCTTTGAACGGCCGGCCAGTTGCCCTGAGAAGTTCTGCGATTCTTTCTCTCTGGAAATTAGCCCGTACTAAGTGGAAGGCTGGAGTTTGTGTTTTTTTTGAGGATACCCTCCAGCTTACTCGAATGAATGCTCTGCAGTACGCCGGATTTATCACGGAAGGTTAGCCTCGGAACAGGGTGTTTTGAGATTTTGAGGATTTTTCTCGCCAAGTTCCAAGTATTCTCCGGCAGCCGGTGCGTCTTTTCGAGTTGGATAAACTCCTTTGCTTTAGTATGGTTCCAGAAAAGCTCTGGATTTGCTCCAAGGAAGCCGTAAATTGATTGATTAGGATCTCCAGCAACTATGGTGATAGGTATCTCTTCCGACCACTTAGCAACTATGAAATGCATAGCTGGAGTTAGATCCTGGGCCTCGTCAAGGAAGAGAAGCTTAACTGGTGGGTATTCGTTTGAGTGTATGGCAGCACGAAGCAAGTCGTCGAAATCCCAGAAGCCATTTTCTCTTTTAAAGAATTCGTACTTTTCAAGCAGTTTGCCAAAGAATCCGGAATCCGATTTCTTTACGAAAAGTTCAGCCTTCGGTGCCTTATACCATTCATCATAAGATGTTAGAGTATTAACGCACCATGTTTTTATTTCAAGGAAGAGGTTGCCGAGTGTTTCGGGTTGGGTGTCGCCTTCTCCATTCTCGAAATACTGGATTCGCAATTCTTTGAAAAACTCCTTAAGCCTGTTTGGACTTCCCTTGTCAGGATCTCCATAAATGCACGATTCGGTTGGATAATCTAAAACTCGTCTTATTACGCCATGAATTGTTGAAACGAAAGGTAGTTCCTCCTCTGATTCGGCGAAACCTGATTGTACGAGAGTGTGTTTGAGATCTTTTGCCATTGGTACCCGATAGGTTATCGCGGCAATGTCTTGTGGCGTGAAACCGTACGATTGAATAAGCTCAACACCTTTATGAGTCTTCCCCGTACCTGGAGGACCCCATATCAGCTTATCCGCTCTCAGAACTGGAATACTTTCAACTACCTGCATGAAAATCGCCTTTTTAATATTATAGCTAATGTTACGAGTTTAACGGGATAGGTGTTCAAAAAATCGCCAACCTGCAACATATAGAGGAGCTTTCTATTACCTTTATTTGGCGAAAACTCAGCTTTCTTGGTTTTTTGATTTTTGGTGTAACTGGTGTAACTGGTGTAACTGGTTTTTTTGAGCAATACTTCGCATAAGGGTTGCAAAATTTTCCTATAACTAGTAACAGAAATTTTTTCAGCTCTCATCGTTATCACCATGTATTCTCTCTAATAGCTCTTTGTGAGATAATCCGAGCTTCTCAGGATCGAAGAACCATGCTTTTCTTATTTTCTTGCCAATCCGAATGGCTCTACTGTTTTTTAGAAGATAAGGCTCTAGTATAACCTTTATTTTCTCAGGTGACAAGTTTAGACCGGTCTTCTTAACGACATCAAAAATTGTTGAATTGAGAACAACCAACGCCTCGCCGTCGTAATAGGCTGCGGTCCTAAAACTCAAGTCGTTTTTATCCCCTGTCACCTCCAAACCCTGAATATAAGCGAGAACTTCATCAACTACGATATTTTCCTGGGTAATCTCCAGCTCCTTAAACTCCGCTCTCTTTTCACTGTGCAACCAATTCAAGACCTCTAAAATCCATTCTTCAGATTTGATTCGAACCAGTTCCGGTGGTATATATCCGAATGTCTTCAAAAAGGCTTCCTGAACCTTATCGAGCTTCCTAATATCATTCGCATTCAACGATAGAACCTCACGCCTGTCAAACAGGTTTACGACTAGTTCAACCGGTACGCTTTCGCTTCTCAAACCCCTTTTGTAGATCACGATTTTCTCGATCATCTCTCTCAGGCAGCTAACCTCAGCCTTGACAGCTTCTTCTTTGAAGCGATGATAAGCTTCACTCCCTTGCAAATTTTCGATTAACGGCTTCCACACTTGCTTTCTGAAGTCTTTGCTATCAGGCTTGACCCCAACAGCTCGTCCATAAACTTTTAGAAGCCAAGAAAATCCTGCTCCTGTTGTTTTTTCGCTATAATCTCCAATTGGCTGTGGCAAGAGTTTAATGTCTGAACCATTATCCCAGACGAAGTGGTGGAGGTAGCCATCTCTTGTCTTACCTATTTTAAGAACACCTACCAGGTTATCCGAGTTCTTGATTGGAATTGCTAAGCTATCTCCGTCAAACTCAATTTTCATTCTACCCCCTCCTCAAAGACATCCTCGAGCTTAATAGGGTCCAAAATGATTTTTCCATTCTCAATTTCAAGATAAAAGTGACAATCTCGGAAGATTTTTCGAACAAGGCTTGGAATGTAGATTTTTCCGTTTTTATCAAATTTCAATAATTTTTGTCCCCGTTTCGAAACTGTTAAATAATTATCGTTATGAATCTTTATTGGCATTATTACCACTCCTTATTTTTCGAGTTTTTTCATACCACTCAACAAATTCCTCCACCGCCTCGAGAACTCTTTTAAACTCCATTGCTCACCTCCTTTAAGCCTAGAAACTCGGCATAAACCTCAATAGCTCTTCTTATAACCTCTGAAGCAGAATTGTGGGCAACTGGTCTGGTATATTCCTTTTGCAAGATCCTTTCAATCAATTTAGCATGTTCAGAGTATATCACTGCCGAGATTTGCACTCCTTCACCATCCTTTCTTTTAACACCTACCATTTTACTCCCACCACCGAAATTGCTTTTATGACAGAAGTAATTAGAGCGAAATTTATATATAATACTTTCGCCAAAGTTACTTCTATGAGCGAGGTAAAATATCAGAGAGAGATTGATAAAGAAAATAAAAATCGAATACTACAAGCATTATATGTCGAGGAGGGGGCGGATTGGAAAAAGCTAAAAGAAATAACGGGCTTTGCAGATTCCGTTTTAGCGAAACACATAAAACAGTTAGAAAAACTGGGCCTTATCAGAACTGAAATAGATCGTCGAGATCGACGGAAGAAACGATACTATGTAAACAAGGAAGGTATAGAGCAACTCCATGAGGATTTGTTAGGATTGTGGTTTTTTACAAAGTTATATGCTGAAATAGATCGTCGAGATATTGAAAAAACGATACATCGTATTGGAGAATTTACACTTTGCTGTATGTTGGAGGGAGAAGAGTATTTAAAAGCATACATCAAAGCATTGAATATTTTTAGCAATATAATTCCAGATCGTCAACTTAAAAGGGTGAAAGAGAGACTTGGGCGTAAAACGGATATAAAGCTTAGAGAAAAGAAATTTAGATTAACAATTAAAATACCACCGTGGAAAATAAAAGAATGTGAGAGAGCAGGATATAGAAGAGAAGACATCACTAGATGTCTTTGGGAGAAAATTGAATTTGAAAAAAGAATAGAATCAATTTGGAGCCCGCTTTTTAAAGCTGTCCTAAAAGCGGATGTAAAAATTGAAAATGGTAAAATAAAAATAAAATAATTCATTTCCCCTTTAAAAACTCTTTCAGCATTGGCAAACTTTCAGGATCTTCCATCGCTATCTTAGCAAAAGCCGTGAATGCCTTCTCTATCCTGTTCAGCCTCTCCTTAAGCTCCTTATTCTCCAGGACTAACTGTTCAATGACTTCGGACATCTCTGATCTGATCTCCTTCTTAATCTCCTCAATCGATTGTGATTGAGAAATTGTAACCAAGTGTTCAGCTTTCTTATAATATTCGGCCCTCTGCTTTAACGTGTATCTCCGATAAGCTTCAGTCAAATAACCTTCATGCCCCATTAGAGCTTCGACAATATCAACTGGACAACCTAAAGCTAACTGGGATCTGAAAAACTTACGTAAAGCATGGATTCTTACCTGACTTCTGTTGGTAGAACTATCCTTATTCCACAAACTGGCTTTTCGTAAGGCATTTTCCCACATCTCTCTTACGTTTCTATCGCTGAAAGGAAACAGCCTATCATCTTCAACCGGCTTCTCTTTTGCTTCAGCTTTTTCGACTAAACCCCTATTCCTGTTTCTAGCCGATCTGAGATATTGATCTCTAATCCTGAGCCATTCTTTCAAAGCTTCTTTTGCCTCTCTGCTTATGAAAACTGTTCTTGTATCTCCGCTCTTTGTGTATTCTCCTCTTACAACAATCTGTCCAGGATCTTTAGAGAGATCAACATCCGATAGCCTAATCTGTAAAGCTTCCCCTATCCTCATCCCTGAGCTAGCCAATGTTAGAACCAGGGCTCTCAGCTTCAGATCAGCATGAGTGAGAATCTTCCTGAGCATTTCCGTATCAATATCTTTCTCCGCAGTTCTACTGGTCTTCCCCTTTGGCATCTTTGTAGAAAGCTGCTTAAGCTGCCTCTGTGTGAATTCAACCCCATAATAGCTGAGAAACTCCTTCACGCCAGCGATTTTTGCTTTCTGCCCTATCGGTGGACCCCCGTTCATGTATGCTATGAACCTCAACATGTCATCAAAATAATCTCTCTCCTCTGCAAAATACTCCTCAGCTAACCTCTCATACTCCTCCATTTCTTCCTTGGTTGCTTTTCTTTTCTTTCTGATTTTTCTGTCATATACACAATCGAAAAAATCAAAAATTCCAGCCCTGTAAACCCTTTTTGTACTCTCTTTTGGATATAAACCTAAGAAATCCCCAATTCGTCCCATGGTAGATTTTAGGATTTAGAGTATTTATAGTTAACGGAAAGCTAACTTTCTAATAATCATCTTTAACAGGTCTATTCACTTCCCCCTTCTTTGAATTTGAGCTTCTTTTACTGTAGCTTCGTTCTCGAAAAGAGCCTCAAATATATCTCCATCACTCATTTTAGGATACCTCCTCCAAATCTTGCAGTTTTCCACCACAAACAGGACATTTATCGGAGGGAAGTCCCTGTATCTCCACATGCTCTTAACATCACACTCAATTTTCTCTTTGCCTGTCTTCTCTTTTACCCTCTCCCAGTCGTACTGAAATAGAAATTACAAACAGTAATCAAACGAGAGAATTCCACCCATATGTCAATAAGTTCTGGCAGCTTTTGAATAAGTTCTATTGAGGATTTTACGGATAAAAAGCGCTGATTTTACTCATACCTGTGACCTTAATAAACCCAACAGCACCTTATAAGGCATACCAAAAGACATATATTCAGATGAGCAGTGATTAATAAAAAGCCGGGATTGGAGGGCCCGTAGCTTAGCCAGGTTAGAGCGTCCGGCTCATAACCGGGCGGTCGAGGGTTCAAATCCCTCCGGGCCCATTCCCAAATGGGTTCAACAATCCGACTTATTCTGAGAACCAATTGAGGTTTAGGGTGTAATTTAAAATTATTTTTTATTACTGGATTGCATAGATAGCTGTATTTGGTGTAATAGTCTTTGGAGCAATAAATGTAGCAAGAGGAGATACTGAGGGAGGCAAGAAATATCTCATTGGAGGAATAGTTGCGGCGATTATTCTCGGTGCCCTGACTGCCATACTAAACGCTCTATCAGGAGGAAAAGTTACCTTCAGCTAAATTTTTTGATTTTTTATATTTTTTGAGTGGTTCCAAGTGTTAAGGTTCAATCACCCTGATACCTGTTAGTTCTTCAATCTTACCAGCCTTTCTTAAAATCTCATCGTCAAAAGTTGCAAATTCATCCACACCGTATCCATTTAATTTGAAATTCCACGCATTGCTTAAATGCAGTAAATCCAAAGTTCTAAGCTTTAATTTTGGTGCAACTGTGAAAGCGAGCTTAATTTCAGTCGGAACTTCTCCAAATATTGTGAATTCCTTATCAAAAGAGTAGAGAAGATTTAACTCATACTTTTTCACACCCAATCTTGTGATTACTGCAGGTAAGTCCTCTTCATTAATTTCTAAGTCAAGTCCAGATATTAATCTATCAGAATTCCTCGAAACTACCGAAAAAATTTCAATCAACACGAGGGGAGAGATTACCTTTTCCTTCTCTCTTAAAAGAAATTTGTCGGCATCCCTGTTTCTTTCATCTCCTCTATCGATGGCTGACACTATTACACTCGTATCGATATATATTACCATCTATCTCTACCCTCTTCCAGTGATTTCCTCAATACTCCACCAAAATTGAGGTCGGAGTCGATTATTCTATCAACAATCACATCAATTTTTTTAAGATATTCGATTTCAGCTTCAACTTTTCTCATTCCGTTTTCTATTATTTTTCTTAAAGCATCACTCCTATTTTTGTATATGCCCACTTTGACGAGCATATCTAAATCTTTCAGTTTTCTATCATCCAATCTGACTGGAACAACTTTCATAATTATACGTATTCGTATATGTATTTAAATGTTCTCGTCGGGTACATTACAAACACAATACCTCAATTGACATAATAAACGAAGAAATAAAGAAAATAGATAAAATCATCTAAGAAAAAGCCTCTCTCACCCTGAGCATGTACCAGATAATCGCACCATAAATTGCAATCCCCACAATGCCTGACATAACAGTCACTTCCACTCCTGAAATTCCAAGACTTGCTGAAACTCCCATCATTACGCTGATAACTCCAAGACTCCAGATTATACCAAGTACACTCAGAACTATAACAGCAATTCTTGCCCAGTTTCTCAGATTCCATAATCCATAAGCAATTACAATTCCTATTGCTCCAAATACGAAGTACATTATACTCAGTCCACCCATTATTCCTCCCATGTACCCGTACATTCCAAAGGGTTTCATAAGCGATGGTGCTATGGCAAGCATCATAGCCCCACTTATCAGCGACAGAACACCTCCGATACCATACAGCAGGGCGAGTACAGTTACACCAAGGGGTCTCATCATCACACCTCCAGATGGATATTGTTAACACAATAATACAAAAATTTTCTGAAAGATATTCCCTTCAGAAACCTACGCACAAAGAAAGGTGAAACGGAAAAAGATTAATTCAGTTTTTACTACATTTTTCTGTGAAGGTTCAGAAAATCGAAAGAGGCATATATTTCATTGAAGGCGAGAACAGAGGTAAATTTCCCTACTGTAACTGTCTCCTTGTTGATGATGTTTTGATAGATGCTGGTGCGGGAACTACTGTTGTAGGTGAGCTTGAGAAGAAGGCAAAAAAGCTTGTACTTTCCCACAATCACCCCGATCACTCAAGCGGCTCCTGGATTTTCAACAAGAAGCATAAAAAGGTTTTTTCTCCAGAGGGGTTTGATACAAGCCTCGATTCGCTTGCACTCAGGTTTGTGGAAAAGGAGCTTGCTGAGATATGGAAATTTTTTATAGTCAGTACTACAGGCATGAAATCCTTTCAGTCAGAAAAATATGGTGACGGTGAGATTTTAAATAAAGAGCCTGAAATTGAATCGATCAAACTTCCCGGACATACAATGGATATGCATGTTTTCCTCATCGATGGCAGGATTCTCTACGGGGCAGATATAGATTTGACTGGTTTCGGACCATGGTATGGAAATCCAGAAAGTGACCCGGAACTCTTCAGAAAAAGCATTGAGGATGTAAAAAAAATCGATTTTGAAATATTCATTTCATCCCACAGAAATCCTGTTAAAAGAGATGAAGCTGAAAGGTTGATTGACAGGTATATCCAAGTGTTTGATGATAGAGAAAGAAAGATTCTTGAAATCTTGGATGGTTCTAAGGGCAAAACAGTAGAAGAAATCGTGGAAATTTCTCCATTCTATGGCAAAAAACCTTATGCAAAAGAAATTCTAGATTTTTTCGAAAGAAACATGATTATAAAACACCTTGAAATTCTTAGAAGAAAGGGTGAAATTAAGGAGACTGACGGTAGGTTCTGCAGAGCAAAAAACTGAATTGAAAATAGCTTGCTCAAAAAATCAGTATTCAGGAACATTATAGATCTAAGAAGGTATACCTAAAAAAGGCTCAGAAAAATAGAAATTAGTTCAAATAAAAGATTTCCGAGAAAAATTGCTATGAAAAACCCAGCTGTTATAAAAATTAGAAAGGGTAAGCCTGGAGTAACCCATACTTTGCTGATTTTGCCTTTTTCATGCGCTTTTTTGAGCCTGTAAAGGATAGCTTCATCCGGTTCAATGCCCCTTCTCAGTCTTACGATCTTTCCCCTCACATCAATATACTCGAGCAGGTTATGGAATCTCGGTATAGCATCCACATCAACTCGATAACCAATGAAATAGTAAAAGATATTCCCTCTCAAATTTTTTATTCCCTCTTTTATAAGATTCCTGAGGAAAAGAACGAGAACAAGAGCTGGAGCAACAATAACTGAGTTTGAAAGTATAGAGAAGGCGAAAACTCCAAATCCAGTGTTGAGGTAAGGTACAGTTACTGATCCGACCCTCAAAACAGGATATACTGGAAAGAGAAATGATAAAACCATCAATGCCTTTGCATCTGCTCCACCATAGGCTCCAATATAGTAGAGCCCATAGGCAAGAGCAAATACAAGAGCAAACTGAATGACCCCAAATATCAGGTCAAAGAAACCATAATTGAGAAATTCAAATACTTCAAGTGGAAATAATACAATAACCATGTACTTCCACAGCCTGTTGGGTACCCTCCTTTCTTTCAGATCCATTATGCATGCTTGAAGGAGAAAAGCTGATGTCAACAGATATTTGAGAACTATGACAGCAGTATATCCGGTGAACATCACTCAAACCTCTTCCTGTAAATCTCAACCATGTCTGAAATAATGGCGCTTGCAGTCTCGTACTTTCCTGCTCCTCTACCCATCACAACAACATCGCCCGCGAGATCAGTCCTTATCAGAGCTGCATTCATCGTACCCCTGATCGCAAGAGGGTGGTGAAATGGCACAAGTCTTGGGGAGACTTTAAGTATTCTCTTCTCTCTGTTTGCCTCTGCAATTAACCTTATTGTGTAATTTCTGGTGGAAGCCACTTCAAAAGCTTCAGGTGTTATCTCGGTTATTCCCCTTATCTCCACATCCCTGAAACATGAATCCATCTCCATGAGTGAGTTTGCAAGAATTACAAGTTTTGCTGCAGCATCTATTCCCTCGACATCATAAGTAGGATCTGCTTCGGCAATGTTGAGTTCCTGAGCCTCTACCAGCACCTGAGAATAGGTCATCCTCTCCTTCTCCATTCTCGATAAAATGTAATTGCATGTTCCGTTGAGAACTCCTTTAATAAAGAGGATCTCATTCCCCGCAAGATCGTTTTTAGCGAGTTTGATAAGAGGCATTGCTCCACCTGCAGTAGCCTCGTACATCAATCTTAAACCCTTTTTCTCAGCCATTCTGTTTAGCTCAGAGAATGCTACCACTAACGGCCCCTTGTTGGATGTTACGACATTCACCCCTCTTTCCAGTGCCTGTCTGATGTGAGTTAAACCCGGCTCACCAGAGTGAACATCGGTAGTTGTTACCTCTATCATAAGATCGTAATCCAATGTTTCAATAACTTCAATGGATTTTTTGCCATCGAAAGCTCCTTTTTTCTTTCTCTCAATAACATCAGGAATTCTCAGTCCATTCTCATCAATTACAGATCCTTTCGAATCACAAACTGCCACAACCCTGTATTTACCGATTAGTCGTTCTATCTCACTTTTTTTCCTGTATAGAAGCTCAGCTACACCCTGTCCAACAGCTCCGAATCCAATCAGGATGATGTTAATCATGAATATCCCCTTCAAAAAGCGAGATCATGATAGCTCCTCATTCACAGGTTCAATAAGAAGTAGATGCTTGTCTCTACAAACACTTTTCAGTATTTCGAGCGCCTCTTCAAGCTTCTCTTTTCCCGTTGCCGAAATTGTTATCATGGCTGTTGAGGGTTTATTGACTTCAGGCATCGTTATTTCCATATCAACAACTTCTGCAAAGCCAGTGGAATCGATTCTGTTTATTGTGTCGCTCAAGTCCGTTTTAACAATATGTCCAATTATCATAACTGAAGTTGTTGCCAGCAATCTGACTTCATTGAAGCTCTTGACACTCAGTCCCTCTTCCCTTAACCTATTAAGAATTCTAAGAGCTGTTTTTTGATTATCAACTGAGAAAGAGATCTCAACGGGTACTTTTTTCAGCGGGGTCATTTTGTCCCTCTGATGGATGATGCTGAGTATATTTCCTCCTTCCCTCGATATTGGTTCAAGTGCCTTCAAAAGCTGTCCGGGTTTATCCTGAAGCTCAACAACTACTGAAATTACTGCCATAATACTCATTCGTAAATTGGTGTTCCCTCACTTTCTGTCAGCTTTCTGAACTCTTCCATAAGCTTTTTCGTAATTTTCCCGGGCTTACCATCTCCAACTGCTCTACCATCTATGACTGTAATCGGAGCTATTTCTGCTGCTGTACCTGTAACAAACACCTCATCAGCAGAATAAAGATCATAGAGTCCAAGATTAATTTCTTTGAACGGAATCCCTTCCTTCTGAATTAACTCAATTGTTACGGCTCTTGTAATTCCCCTCAGATTGTTCAGGGTGGGAGGTGTCATTATCTCACCATCTTTTACAATAAAGATATTGTCTCCACTCCCCTCAGAGAGGTAACCATTGGAATCGAGAAATATTGCTTCATCTCCACCCTTTGCATTGGCTTCGATCTTTGCGAGGATGTTGTTGAGGTAGTTCATCGACTTTATGCTCGGAGGTAAAGCATCGATAGCATTTCTCCTTATGCAAACTGTCACAGCTTTCAATCCCTTCTCATAAAGATCTCCGTAAAGCTTCCCCCATTCCTGTGTTATAACAATGATGTTCGGGTTAGGGCATTTTCGAGGATCGAGACCGAGATCTCCGATGCCTCTCGTGACAATCGGTCTAATGTATGCATCCCTTAAATTGTTCCTTCTGAGAGTTTCCAGAATAATTTCCTGAAACTCATTCTTTGAAACAGGTATTCTGAGGTCAATTACCTTCGCCGAGTCGTAAAGTCTGTCAATATGCTCCTTTAATTTAAACACCCTCCCATTATACGCCCTGATTCCCTCGAAAACTCCATCACCATAGAGAAATCCATGGTCAAAGACGCTAACCTTTGCTTCCTCTTCAGGAACAAATTCCCCGTTAATATAGACCAAGCCCATGGGATTACACCGAAATTAACAAATGATGACACCTATAAAAATATATCGGATGTCTAAAGCCGATGTATGGTAAAAGAACAGTTTAAATACATTTATGAGGTGTCAAGGAAATGATTAGTTCCATGAGAAGTCAGACCAGATGGGGTATGTTCTTCATTTCTACAGGATTACTGCTTGGAGTGATTGGCTTAAAATTGGCCTTCATTCTCCTCTATTCTGGAATCTTGATAGCTATAGGAACTGGACTAATTATTTTCAGAAAAAGAGAGGAAATCATAGAAGGAGAATATCAGGGGGAATGTAAATGAAATCCTTTACCAAGGCAGAAAAGCCCGACAAAGTTTATAATCTTGAGGATTATAGAACATAGAGGTGTCAGTATGATAGTAACAAACACCGAATTTGTACCGGGTTATGAAATCGAGGAGATAATCGGAGTTGTAACGGGCAATACTGTCAGAGCGAAACACATAGGTAAGGATATTCTTGCTGGTTTGAAGAACATAGTCGGAGGAGAACTCCAGGAATACACAGAGATGCTTTCAGATGCAAGAAAAGAGGCTCTGAACAGGATGGTCAAAGAAGCAGAGAAGCTTGGAGCCGATGCAGTTGTAAACGTTCGCTTTGCAACTTCCCAAACAATGGCTGGAGCAGCTGAGCTTCTTGCCTATGGAACTGCCGTAAAACTGAAAAAGGTCTGAATTGCGATAATATGTTTGGTTGGGGCGAGCTTGGCATAATTGTAATTCTCGCAATCATTCTTCTCGGACCTGAAAGACTGCCCGAAATATTCAGAACACTTGGAAGGCTTTATGCAGAGTATAAAAAAGCCAGAAAGAGATTTGAACTGGAAGTTCTGTATGGATACAAATTACCGGATAAGGATTTGCTTGATCTACTCTCAAGAAAAAATATCGATGAGATAATCAAATCTGAACTGGAACCAAAAAAACTTGAAATGGATGAGAACATAAAGAGACTTTTGATGGATTCGGATGATGATCTACCAAAAGAAATAAAGAATCGGGAAGTAAAACAGGAGAATGAAGGAGAGAAAGATTAATGAAAGAAAAGTTGAAAGAAAGATTAAAATAATTGAAATCAGAGGAAGATTTAAAATCTGTCTGGATTTAAAAGGTGTGGAGGTGTATGGATGTTTTCTGTAGGACCGAATGAGCTGCTTGCAATCCTGATTATAGCTTTTCTGCTGTTCGGAGCGAGTAAACTGCCTGAACTCGCAAGAAGCCTTGGTAAAAGCATGGGTGAATTCAAAAAAGCTCAGAGAGAGGCAGAAATTGAGCTGAGAAGATTTGAAAAGGATCTTGCCGAAGGTAAATACACCCAGACTGAAAAAAGAACCAAACTAGAAAAAATTGCCCGTGACCTCGGAATTGATCCCGAGGGGAAGGAAGATGATGTGTTGCTGGAGGAGATAAACAAAGCTTTACCAAAGGCTGAAAAAACTGAACCTTAAAAATTGAATCGGTGGCTAAGTACCACATAAGTTCAAAGACAATAAAAACTCTCTAAAATGGTTCATAACTGTCTATTTCTTTATCAGGTATTGGCAGAACATCATTGAAATATGCAATCCCCCCTCTCAAACAGTGCCTTAAATTAATTTTATAGGCGTGATAGGTGATTGCTGGTTCATCATCTTTTTTTACTTCTATGTAGAAGTCATGAAATGCTGAAATCCTGTCCACCACTTCACTTCTTTGGGTATTGTATGTTAGACAGTTGAACATTATCCCTCGTTCCTGGTCGATTATAGCTCTCACGGCATAATTAAGGTCATACCTGTAAAGCTCCAGAAAATCTATTCCCATTGAAATCGCAACATCGTCATCAGAAATAAAATTCGATAACTCTTCGGATAGGCTGTTAGATATCCTCACTCTGCCAATCTCGTTCAGAAAATCACATGATTTACCAGAACCAATTATAACCGCATCGAAATCAGTTGGAAAACCAAATTTCTGACCCATATGGTTGACCCTCTCAACCGATGCATCAGTCCACAGTAACCACAGTATGTCTTTATAGTATTCAGATATTTTTTTTGATATTCCATAAAAACTATATATGTCCGGAAAGGTAATCAGAACTTTATCTGTCTTATTTACACTCTCAAACACAACATCGATCAGATCCATACTATTCTTCTTGAGTCACATAAATAAATATTTTTCTCTATGAAATTTAATTTCAGATGAAATAACACACTTTGATAATTTCATTTTAGTAATTACTAAAAGCAAAGAAATCAATATATTCTCTCAGATACATTTTATTTTATGGAGGCAAAAGATGTTGGGTTTGGTTTTCTTGCAGTTTTTTCATCAGTTATGTTGGTTTATGAATGGCTGTCTATTTACGATAGAATGGATCTGGGTGTAATGTTTTTCGCTGGACTTTTAACTTTCTCAATTTCAATGCTTCTGATAAAAAATAAAAATGAATAATGCTCAGCAGACAATTAAACAGGAAAAATATGCTAAATATATCTCTTCAAGAATTTTGCAATCATCTCAGACTCAAGCCATCCCTCATCAAGTTTCTGTATCACATCTTCGATTCTTTTTATTTCTCCCATTATGCTCCTTTTGATTTCTATGTCTTCTACAAAGAGTTCTGCAATTCCCGATATTACCGCGAGGGGATTTCTGATATGATCTATCAAAATTGCATAATTCTCGATATTTTTCACCAGTTGCTCGTAGGCTTTACTTTTTTGTTCCTCCAGTTCTATTCTGGAGATGAGAAACCCAATCAGTCTTGAAATCGATTTAAGTATTTCAACTTCTTTTCTGGATACTGGAAATTCTCCTCGGAAGTAGAATAACATTAAACCTTTAATTGATCGGTCGTGCGTAATCGGAAACACCAAAACATTACTTCCATAGTTGGGGCACGAGACATTTTCACAGACACATTTTATATCAAAGACCTGGTTGATTTTACCCGTAGCTATTATTTCCCGTATTGGTGTGCAATCCTTGATATAGTCTTTATTTATTATTGGTTTAAACTCATTATTAGTTTTAATAAGAAAATCAAGTTTAATACCCTTCAACATATGAAAATTGAGGAGCATTTTTCTCAAAACTCTATAAATATCCCTATTATCCAGAATTTTATGAGTATCTAAAACAAAATTCAGAAGATTGTTCAGCCTTATCTCCTCCGAAATATCTTCAGCGATCGCCAGACAGAATGTCTCATTTGAAATTTCAAGCGGGCTCAAAGATACAAAATAGAATTTAGATCTATCTTTATCATGCAATGTTATTTTAACCTCTTCTTTTTCATCTACAACTTTCTTGATTAACTCCAGTTTCAAATTTGAGGTGGGACTTTTCAGAGCTTCAGTAATCTTTCTTCCGATAAAATTACCCCTTAACGCCTCAAATCCCGCTTTATTGGTCTCAACCAAATAACCATCTTTATCCAAAATCATGATTGGAAGCGGATTATTTCTAAACACCTTTCTGTATAACTCGTATTCTTCCAAAATTCCTGAAGTTTTGCCAGTAGAGTTTATTTGTATTTTTCTCTGGTTATTTGGTTCAACCACTTCCATAAATTTTCACCCATTTTTTAAACCTTTAAATATATTTTTTCCCTTAAATCAACTGGTTTGAATTTATTCTTAAATTCCACTGGAAGAGATTCCGATTTTCCAATTATTAAATAACCTCCACTCGAAAGAGACCTGTAAAAGTCATTCAACACCTTTCTTTTTTGCTCCTCATTGAAGTAAATCATAACATTTCTGCAGAAAATGGCGTCAAAAAAAGAAGATATTGGTGGTTGCGTTGTTAGATCATGTTTTTTAAATTTTACTTTCTTTTTAATAAAATCTTTTATTCTATAATGTCCATTAACTTTCTCGAAGTATTTTAGTTTAATCTCTTCATTCAAATTTCTCAGCTGCTCAGGTTTATACAAACCACTCTTTGCCGTATCAAGACATTGATCGTCAATATCTGTGGCATAGACTGATGTTATCCATTCCCTGTCAAAAAATTCGCTAAGGCAAATTGCTATAGAATATGGCTCTTCTCCATATGAGCATCCTGCACTCCAGACTCTCAGCAGTCTACTATTGCTCCTTATCTTTCTATCCCTAATTTGGGGTAGTATTTTATTCAAAAAAAATTCAAATGGAGTTTTATCTCGCATAAACTCAGTCACATTAATAGTAATAGTATTTATTAAACTATCCAGCTCCTTTTGATTGGTACTCAGCATTTTACAGTATTTGCTATAGCTTTCAACGCCAATTATTTTCATTCTGAAGTCAATTCTCCTTTTGATATAACTTTCACGATACTTACTCAGGTCGATACCTGAAAGCTTAGAGACCTTGGATACAAGGAATCCAAAATCATCACCTATAACCATTTTTCCTCACCCGTGCTAAACCTCACCAAAAAGCTGCCATCAACTGTACTGAAAAAAACGCTCCTACCTATCCCACCTCCCGTATCCCGACTCATAATTTCTATCCCTTCTCTTCTAAGGTTCTCCTCAACCGAGATGATGTTCCTTTCCCCTATTCTCAGAACATCGAGTGTCATATGCTTGAATATCTGTGCCCCTCCAGCTAATTTGGCAACAATTCTACTTTTGTTAGCCCCGATTTTTTCCATTTCATCAAGCATTTTTTTAATCGCAACATCTGCATATTTCGCCTTACCATTATCTGATCCTCCAGGGAGCATAACATGGGCAAGTCCACCAATCCTTTTCTTTGCATCAAAAAGGGCTACACCAACACACGAGCCAAGTCCGATTGTTTTGATCAGTACATTTTCCCCTACATAATATTCTCCTATGCCTACTACAACCTCATCTAAGAACTCATACACATTCTCACTTTTTCTGCTACCCAGAATATACTCATTCGCCGTAATCAAAACATCACAGTAATCAGAACAATTTTTGTAGGTGGTACATCCATCCCTATTCGAGCATGCGATGACCTGGGTTCTTTTGCCCGGGGTATTGGAAATAAGAGCTCTGATATTTTTATACTTTACAAGTACCAGTCGCTTTGACTGCTTACTCATTCCAACCCCCTGAGCATGTTTAGCAGATATTCGAATAGTCCAACGTCCGGTATCAACACCATAAAGACATTTAGATCATCCTCGACACCCAATTTAGTTTCGAAAAGTATTATATAGTCACTTTTTTCAGCAAATAGAGATGCCACAGCTTCAATTACTGCTGCCGCCATATCCATTGCAAAATTAGGTGGCGAAGGTAACAGGAGTATGTTCAACAGTTCAGCCGAGGCGTCGCAAAACGAAGAGGAAAGAATGTTTCCTACCTCCATCAATGCTGAAACTGCCATATCGTCTATCTTTTCTGAATCACAGAGGGTTTTTATAAGTTTTTTAGTTGAATGAAGTGGAAAAATCGTGTATAAGTAGCCAGAATGTCTCCCCTCAAGGTCCTGAAGAGATGTCAGCACTCCTGCAACTATTTCTTCCCCGAATTTTTCATGTATCTTAGACACCTCGACTATACTAACTTCTGGAACACTCATTTCTATGTACTCTCCCATGAGCTGGGAAAGAGAGTTTGCTGCATGTGCGGTCCCTATGTTTGCCAACTCCTTCAGGGCATCGATCTCTATTTCATCCAAACTTCCTATATCAAGCATGTATATCACCTCCTATCAAAGCTGAGACATCCAGTATTGGAATGACCCTTCCATCGCCCAGTATTGTTACACCTAAGAATCCTTTAACTCTGGAAAGAAAGCTTGTTAATGGTTTAATTACTATTTCCTGCTGATTGGTTATCTCATCTACAATAAGTCCAAATTTCTCATTCTCTCTTTCGATTATAACACCTACTCGGTTACCATTTATCTCGCAGTCTATATTGAACAGGTTTCTAAGACTAAGAACAGGGATTACATTACCTCTTACATAAAGGAAGGGATTTCCATGAATGTATTTTAGATTTTTCTCATCAATATAAAGAGCTTCAACGACATTTGAGAGGGGTATTGCATAGTCCTCCCCTCCGACACGGACAATAAGTGATTTAATTATAGCCACAGTAGGTGGAAGATTTATTCTAATTTTTGTTCCTTCACCCTTTTTTGAATATATACGAACATTACCCCCTAATTTTTCAGCTGTTGTTTTCACAACATCCATCCCAACCCCCCTCCCAGAAATCTCAGTTGCAGAATTTTTTGTTGAAAAACCAGGCATGAAAATCAGCATTTTTATATCTTCATCACCCATCTTTTCTATTTCTGAAGGATCCACCAGACCACGCTCTAATGCCTTCTTTTTAATTAAATCGGGGTCCAGTCCTTTACCATCATCTTCAATTTCAATAACAACATTGCTCTTCTCCCTTTTTGCTGAAAGTCTTATCAAACCAACTTCAGGTTTCCCGGCTTTTATTCGCTCTTCTGGAAATTCAATACCATGATCTACAGCGTTCCTCACAAGATGAACCAAAGAATCATTTATCTGATCAAGTACAGTTCTGTCAAGTTCGGTGTCCTGACCCTCTACAACAAACTCTATTTTCTTCCCAAGTTTCCTACTCAGGTCTCTGACCATTCTGGGGAATTTGTTAAAAATTCTTTCAATTTTAACCATCCTTATTCTCATAACCTCGTCCTGAAGGCTTGTTATTGATTTCTCAAGTATATTGACAGATTCCATTAATTCAGGGATGTCATACTCCTGAGATATTTGTAAAAGGCGTCCCTTATTAATAACTAGTTCTCCTACAAGGTTCATTATCTTGTCTATCTGCTCTGACTTTACACGAATTGTCTCAAGATTTTTCTTTGAGCTATTAATTTTGCCGATATTTGAGTCCTTCTCACCTTTTTTCTCTTCTAACCGCTTAGTGCCATTTGGATCATCCAAACTCTCAATTTGATCTTCATACAGGTTATCCTCATCTACTCCCAATATTTTGAAACTCTTTATCTCCGAGATTTTTTCCATTATACTCTTTATTTTATCAGTTTCACCCTCCAAGTAAACCCTGAAAAATCCATCAAAAGACTCTTTTTCAATTTCTTCCTCATCGGGCTCAACTTTTATCACATTCGAAACTTCGTTTAGTGACTCAATTACCAAAGCGACCCTGACATTTTTCATTATGCAATCATCTGAAAGTGTAACCTCCAATATTGTGTTATAACTATCCTCTATCTTTTCATTATCTTGCCTATCCAGATATTTTTGTGTATCTTCTGACTTCAAGGATGTGAAAGCTTCGAATTTAGATAGTAAGTCATTAATCTCTACACTATCAGAATCATGACCTTCTATATTTTCCACAATTTCCGAAATCTTATCAACACCCAATAGTAGTAGATCTACAAGGTCTTCACTCACCTGAATCCTACCTTCTCTTATCTCTCCCAGTAGTGATTCCAATTTATGGCATAAATCCTCGAGATTCTTGTACCCCATAAAACCAGCCATGCCTTTCAGAGTATGAGCAATCCTGAATATCTCATCAAGAGCATCACTATCTCCACCTTCAAGTCTGATAAAATTCTGATTCAAGAGTTCTATGTATTCCTTTGCTTCCTGGAGAAAATCAGTTTTCAGTTCACCCATATCAATTTCCACCACTTTTCACCTCCAGGACTCTAACAATTTCTTCAGGGATTTCAAATAGTGGTCTTATTGTGTCCACTGCCCCAATTTCAATTGCAGCTTTTGGCATACCGAAAACAACACATGTGTCTTCACTTGAAGCTATACAGTAACCTCCAGCATTTCGCACAAGTTTAAGCCCGTAAGCTCCATCACTACCCATACCGGTAAGTATAATACCTATGGTATTCCCACCATACACATTCGCAATGGATTCTGCAGTTACATCAACTGAAGGAATAACAGCATTCACAGGTTTGCCCGAAAGAACTTTTATCCTTTTAACACCAAGAGACTCTCTGATTTTCATATGATAGCCTCCGGGTGCAATATAAACAACACCCGTTCGAACTCTTTCATTGTTTTCTGCCTCCTTAACTTCAAGCTCGGAGATGTTGTTCAATCTTTCAGCAAGCTGCTTTGAAAAATCACCACGTGGTATATGCTGAACAACAAATACTGATGCTGGTAAATCAGATGGTAATCGAGGAATTATCTGTTCAAGTGCAGAGGGGCCACCTGTAGAGGAACCTATCACCAATGCAAATTCACTGCCATTCGAGTTCCACCGACCTCTTACAACTCCAGATCTAAATTTTCTTAAATTAAAAAGCCGAGTTATATTTGGATTTGAATGATAAACATTTCTGATTTTAGACAGTATTTCTTCCTCAATCAACTTCAAATCAGAGGTTATTGAACCGTGAGGTTTTGCTATGAAATCAACTGCTCCGAGTTTCAGAGCTTCAAAAGTTTCCTTAGCCCCCTCCTTTGTAAGAGCGCTTAACATAATAACCGCTGTTGGTTTTTTCTGCATGATTAGCTTTAACGCCTCAAGTCCATCCATAACAGGCATATTGATATCCATTGTGATTATATCAGGTTCCAGTTTTACTGCCTTCTCTACAGCCTCTTTTCCATTCTTTGCGGTTCCAACAACCTCGATATCTCTCTGCTCTTTTAGAATATTGGTAATAGCAAGTCTCATGAATGCAGAATCATCAACCACCAGCACCCGTATCATAGTGATCACAATCAAATGAGTCCCAGTACCTTTTTCACTTCCTCTATGACCTTGGGTGCCTGAAATGGCTTTATTATGTAACCTTTTGCACCAAGTTTGATCGCTGCCTTAACCATCTGCTCCTGCCCAACAGCAGTACACATTATAACCTTTGCATTTGGTTCAATGGATTTTATCTTTTTTAAAGCTTCTATGCCGTTCATTTCTGGCATTATTATGTCCATTGTCACAAGATCGGGTTTATGTTGTTTAAACAGCTCAACTGCCTCTTTTCCATTCTCTGCTTCTCCTGCAACATCCAGTCCCGCACTAAAGAGGATGTTTCTCAGCAACTTTCTCATAAATGCTGTATCATCCACAATCAAAACCTTCGGCATTTTCTCACCCCACAATATTTTGAGATTTCTGAATATCACTAACAAGAGATACACCTTTGGGTGTAAGTTCAAGCTCTTTCCTTATTCTAACAACCCTTGCGAGACCTTGATTTACCAGATTGTCATAATACTCGTTCAGCTCATCTGAACTTATGCCGATAATAGATTCTACTGATGCAGAATCCAGCCCAGAGTAAATTAGAGTAAGAATCTGTTTCTCTATTTCTGTTAACTCTGCTTGGGGTTTTTGGCTGTCGATCAACCTCTGAATATATTCTCCCAACATCTCAAGAGTAGTCTCCGGGCATAGGATAAAACTCGTGACTACCTCGCTGTTTTCCACGTGAGAGACTACAAGAACCACTCTTTGCTTCCCCCCCACAGTTCTCACATCTCTGTCTACCGATCCTAAATTCTCCAAAGAAATCCTGACCTGCTTTTTTGGAGACAGAAACCAGATGCCACCATCAGTAATACTTAGATATCCCTTTTCCCACTGGACATCTTTTACCACCACCCCTCCAACTGTGGCTGGAGAAAGAAAGTATACAGCAAACCTATCTGATCTCAGATTATAAGCCAAAAACCTATATATTTTATTTAAAAGTTTTTCAGGAATAGTAAAAATAATTTCACCATCTTTTTTAATTTTAATGCATTTTAAATTATCAATTGTTACAAGCTCCAGATCCTCTATTTCTCTCAGCAATATCTTCATACTACCGAGATACAATGATTGTTCCGTTAAAACCAGATCTATTTTCTTCCATCCATTTTCGTAAATTTCAGCCTCCGTTTTCAAAAGTTTTTTTTCACTCATAGACTATCCCTTCAATCTCGTTTTCGTTCAGAACCTTGTTGAGGTCAATAAGTATCAGCAAACCATCCTCAAGCTTTCCAACACCTTTGAGAAACTTCGCCTCGCTTCTCGTTGTTATTATACTTGGCAGATGTTCAATGTCCTTAGAGGAGAGATACTTCACCTCATTAACAGTATCCACCATCATTCCAATTACTGCATTGTCATATTCCACCACAATTATACGGGTGTTTCCATCAACCTCTTTGGGTTCCATGTTAAATCTCTTTCTGAGGTTTATGATAGTTGTAATCTGACCTCTGAGATTTATGACACCTTCTACAAAGTCAGGGGCATTCGGGATTCTCGTTATCTGAGTCGGTTTAATTATCTCTCTGACCTGTGAAATTTCCACACCATACTTTTCATCCTGCAAGTCAAAAACAATAACCTGAACTGTCTGAGCGGTATCCATTATCTGTTTCTGAGATATATCCATCAAATCCACCTCCTGATCACAAAAAATTTTAAAAAGTGGAGGTATTACACTCTGCCACCTCCGTTTGCAAGATATGTTGCTTTTTCTATAGTTCTCTCAAGCTCCATAATCTCCTCTTCAGATATCCTGAAGTTCTCAAAAATTGTATTGAGTGTTTCCTCAGCAATCTGGCTAACCTTTTCGATAGATATACTGACTTGCTGGACGGCTGCCGTCTGCTCCTCTATTGCCGCTGAAGTCTCCTCACTACTGGCAGCATTCTCCTCTGCTGTAGAAGCAACCTCATCAATGTTTCTGGCAAGCCGTTCAATCTTCCTCAATCCCTCAGTAGCATTCTCACTTACCTTACTTAGCATCTTATTTATTTTTTGAACCATCTCTGCAATTTCTGCTGCTTTATTAAGTGCTTCTCCGATATCTTTGCTCCCCTCTTTCGATCCTGTCCTTGCATGATTTATGGCCTCTATAACCTTATGAGTTTCCATCTGAACCCTGTTGACGATTTCATTTATTTCTTCGGTGCTTTTTCTGGATTCTTCTGCAAGCTTCCTGACTTCATCAGCAACAACAGCAAAACCCCTACCATGTTCACCGGCTCTCGCAGCTTCAATTGCAGCGTTCAGTGCAAGAAGATTTGTCTGGTCTGCTATGGACTTGATCTTCTCAGTGACCTTGCCAATATTCTTTACAGCCTCATTGAGAGAGCTAACGATCTCTGCAGACTTTTCAATCTCATCAATCATGGTTGTAAGTCTTCGAAGTGCGTTCTCACCGAGAACTTTGGTCTTCTCAGCATCTTCCACAACTTCAGAGGCATAAATAGAAGATTCTGAAGCCGACTCATCGAGACTTCTGAATATCTCTTCAGCAGCTTTCAGATCAGAAGCTGAATTGTTAGCGAGTCTTGAAAGATTTTCAGAACCAGTTGCTATTTGCTGAGATGCTGAGGATATCTGTTGCATTCCAGCGTTCATTTGACTTACAGCCTCATTTGCTTCTTTAATCTGACTCGTGGCGTCCTTCATATCTCTGGCAAGTCCTTCAAGTATCTTGTATAATCTCTCCGCAAACTCATTGAAGACTTCGAAAGTTTCACCAAACTCATCATCTTTCAACTTTTCAAGTCTAACATCAAGATTTCCAGCTTGAAGCTCTTTAATTCCGTTGCTTAAAATCGTCAGACATTTACTAGTGTAAGCAAGCATTTCTTCTATCTCTTTCTCTTTCTCCTTGATCTCCGTTATATCGGTAATCAAATCAAGCACACCAATTATGTTACCATCTCTATCAGTAATCGGAACAGCTGAAATGAGGGCTGGAATATCTTTTTCAACTTTTGCAAGTCTCAGTACTGTTTCATGATTCATGATAGATTTACCCGATTCCATCACCATTTCGGCAGCAGTTTTCTTACCATCAGTTTTAATAAGATCATGGGGTGACAACCCAACTATTTCACTAGAGTGGTTGTAGCCTGCAAGTTTTGCGAGTTCATTGTTGGCATATCTTATCTTGCCTTCCCTATCTACGAACAGAACATATGCAGGATAGGGCATATCTCTGATGATTTTCTCTACGAAATCGAGAACTCTCTGAACCTCCATCTCCCTTTCCTTCAAATCAGTTATATCCTCGAGAGTTTCTACTGCTCCAGTAATCTCGCCATTTTCACCATATATTGGTGCTGCCGTGAATCTGAGGTATCTCTTCTTCCCGTTAATTGTGAACTCACCCTGTGCAAACAATGCACCACTTACGAGGTTTGATTTTTCCACATTAGGATATCTCTCGTGCGCATCATCTGGGTTTGTCATCACTATGTCTGCAAGGACAGGCCTTTCAGAATCGTAGAATGGTGCCCACTGTCTGTTTGTACCCACCATCTCCTCTGCATTTACCCCAGTTAAATCCTCTACAGCCTTATTCCAGTACCTTATTTTATGATCCTTATCCAGAACAAGTAATGGTACAGGAATCTTATTGATGAGTTCTTCCATTTCCTTCGCCTGACTATGTATTCTTGTGATGTCCGTGAACACTCCTAAGGAACCAGCAAGCTCTCCATCAATGAATAGCGGAACGCAGGAAACGAGTGCAAACATCTTCTTCCCATTTATGAGTTCTATTAGGACTTCTTTATTTAATATTGGTTCTGCAGTCTCTACAACGATTTCAGCTATAGTTTTCCCTTTAACAGCAAAAAGCTCTGAGGGTCTTTTACCTATTATGTCACTGACCTCGTCAAATCCTGCAAGTTTTGCCATTTCAGTGTTTGCATAGGCTATTCTACCCTCCTTATTGGTAAAAACAAAATATACTGGAGAGGGGATTTCCTTTGCAATTAATTCAATCAGTTTATAAGCCTGTTTTGCTGCTTTTTTCTCACGCTCAATCTCAATCTTTTTTTCCTCCAGGTTATGCCTTAGAGTCTCTATTTCCTTCTCTAGTTCTTTGATGATTTCGTCTTTCCTTTTAACATTACGTTTTTTAGGTCCGTTTTTGGCATCTTCCACTTCCAGCACTCTTTACCACCTCACTAAATAATTAATTTAATTTTAAGTATATAAGAATTTCTTGTAAAAAGATAATTACTAAAATGTAATTATAGGTTGAGATGTTACCTTCTAGATTGCTAAATGAGAGTGAAGAAAATGTTGAAAGACACAAACACCCAAATTAGAGTATAACACAAAGTCTTCTAAAAATCAATCCATATATATTTCAAACAGACTGTACAAAGCCTTAACGAGTCTGTGACCCCTATTGGTGAGTATATACGTATCTCCATCTTTTTCCACAGCCCCAATTTCCATCAGAGATTTCAAATGCCGATCGAGGATTCCAGGGTTTAATTTTGCCTTAAACATCAACTGAGAGAACCTTTGTGGATTTTTTTCAAGGCTTCTCAGAATTGAACTCATACCACTTCGAGATATCACTTTCAGCAATGCTTCAGATTGTTTCTCATACTCTACCTCGAGCATCATATCACCCCCATCATGATAACAATAACAATTATATTTAACTGTTACTATTTTACTTTTAATTACAATTCTGTAATTAAATTAAATAAAACTAAAACACTAATAACATAAGTAAGATATTAGAGATAACTTAATAAAAATTATTGATTAAAATAAGATAGTGCAATATTTTTTAATAGCTATAAATACCTATCAATCGAATTTGTAAGGCTCTTTTTTGTAATCGGTTTCTCCAATATATGAACGGCTCCAGCCTCAAGCATCTCATCTCCTTTATGCTTTCCGAAGGCAGTAATTCCAATAACCTTCGCGTTTTTATCAATACTTAAAATCTCTTTTGTAGCCTGAATTCCATCCATCACCGGCATCACTATATCCATAAGCACAACATCTGGTTCGAATGTCTTGTACTTTTCAACAGCCTCGAAACCATTTGTCGCAACCTCTACATGATACTCCGACAACATCAGTTTAAGCATTTCCACAACAGCAAAATCATCTTCGACGATCAGAACTCTTCCTTTACCAAACATCCTCTCTCACCCCTGCCACTATACTGTTCTTTTGGGTAATTCTACCACAAAAATTGCTCCACCTTCTGGGTTGTCTTCAACCCAAATCTTCCCAGAATGAAGCTCAACTATTTTCTTAGAAATCGCAAGACCGAGTCCGGTCCCTGTTATATCTGTTAAACCTCCCCTCTCGAATCTATCAAAAATTACTTCTTTACTCTCATCGTCCACGCCAGGACCGTAATCTATTACCCTTACTCTGATATACTCATCTGTTTCGATACAATCAATCCTAATTGTTTTGTCCCCACCAGCATACTTAATGGCATTTGATATCAGATTTGCAAAAACATCCTCAATTAGGTCATTCGCCATAATCTTCACATTCCTCTCTATGTTATTCTCAATTTTAATTGAAGGTTCTTCTGAGTTCAGTTTAAAATTGGTGATTAATTCATCAATTAACAGCCTGAGATCTATTTCTTTTTTCTCAAGTTCTTTTATATTTTCTACCTTAGAGAGTTTTTTCGCATTATCCATTATTTCTATCGCCTTTTTTAGTTGTTTTCTAATTTTTTCGAACATGGTTTTGTCATCATCACTGGTACTTTCAGAATCCATTAGATCGATGTAACCATACGCAACGCTGATAGGGTTTTTTAAGTCGTGTCGTATTATATCAAGAAAAAGTGTAAGCATCTTGTTTTTCTCTTCAAGTCTCGCCGCATACATTTCTATTTCTTTCTGGGCTTTCTTTCGCCTTTCTATAAAATAAGAAAGAGGCAAAGAGAGTGAACCTGTAACTCCAAGGATGATTGCATCAAAAAGTACAAAGTCCATAAGGATACTATTTCGTATTGAGTCTATCTTTTCCTTAGGTATGACACTGACCAATTTCCAGCTTAAATCGTTGGTGTTATTCTGAGAGATCAAATAACTATTATTCGGGAATTCAAGATTTTTCAGGTATCTACTTGCAGAGTGGAGTGGATAGATCGTCGTAAATGTAACCAGACCATCTTCTATATAGAACTGACCTGTTTCTTTGGTTTCTATGATATTCCACCCCTCAGAGAGATAATACATGATCTTACCATCATCAACTGTGTCCCAATCCTGATTTTTATTTTTTATAATGTGTATTCTCCCATTAGAATCTAAAAAAATGAACCGTCTATCGTCGCTACCAAATCTTTTTGCAAGGCTGGAAATCAGTTCGTCAACAGAATATTCAAGAGCTATAACATTTCTGTTATCCGAATCTGCTACAGAGGTTGCAAACCATATGACATGATGTCCATCGTTTTCATCAGCCGGAATAAAAAGCATATTCGTTCCTTCCTGTTTTAAAGCTTCGTCAATGAGGGATTTAATCATCGGTTCAATGAGATACTTTCTGTCCCGCAAATCTTCCTTTGAATGCCAACCTCCATCAGTTATGCTCAAAATCTGCTCTCCAGTTTCATTAAATAGAACAATTCTCTCATACTCTTCGTTCAGTTTGATTAACATATAAATTCTAAAAATCAAATCATTTCTCAACACATCATTATTCTTAATTTCTTTAAATACATTATTTTCAGAAAGAACAAATAAATCGATAGATGATGATGATAGACTACTGGAAATATACTCTTTCGCGTTTTCGACTCTTTCTCTTTCTGATGTTTCTAAGATACTCTTTTCTTCATTCCATTTTAAATAATATAATCCAGCTGATAATTCAAAAACTAAAATTGAAATTAATGTAAAGATCAGAAAAAACCATTTTACAACTGCTAATTTATCAACACTCTCTTTTTCAACCATATGTTACCCCTTTCAGGAGCTTTTGGCATATAGTCTGAGTGTTCCCAGTACCTCCTCAAGCTCTCTTTTTAATTCTTTTAGATCCAAATTTTCATTTCTTAAATCTCTCAATAAATCTAGTTTTTCTTCCTTTTTTACGGATATTTCCTTTTGCAAAGACGATAGCAACTCATCTTTGTCATCAAAGTCTACTTCAACTGTTTCCATTTCTAAGCCAAGATTATCATCAACAGATTCGTCATCCAGTTCTTCGTTCGAATCTTCAATGTTTGCAATATCAATACCAAAATCCAAATCATCTGTATCAACAACAACATCTGAATTCAAATTTTCTGCAGATTCGATTTCGTCACTGTACCTTTTAAGGTCATCAACTCTCTCTGCAGTTTCCATCTCACTTAACAGATTATCATCCACATTGAAAGTGTCCAATTTTTCTTCTAGTATTTTTTTAACTTCCGAATCATCTATTTCAACTTCTTTTTTCCTGTAACTCGGGCTTTCATTGACAACTTTTTCAAGTTTCTCATCAATCTCTTTTAATTTCTTTTCTTGCCTTGATTTAAAGAATCCAAATGGTGAAAATAAGCTAAAGCCTTTAAAACTCTTTGATCTCCCGAACAGTGTACCAAATCGAGCAAACTTACCCTTTAATCCACTCACATCTTTTTTTTCAGTTCCACTTTCTCTTTTCATCCTGAAACTGGCAAACCTATCAAAAATCCTATTTAAAAACTCAGTCTTTATTTTAGCTTTATTTGGAACTATTTTTTTGGATATATTAAATTCCAACTTTTTTTCCTGTTTAAACCTATCGTATATCGTCACAGCTCCAATCGTAACCCCTGCTATGACGATACCCACTACTAACGCCACATCCATTTTATGCACCTCCCTCTACAAAAGATGGGAATGAAAATGCCATATCAACTAACGGTGGGATAACTATCATCATAATTCCAGACAGTGTGAAAAGAATCGAGCCATAATACAGAGCCATATAATTTGCTCCCCCCTTAACGATCTTTGCAGCGAGAGTATTTGCTATAGTTACAAGAATTACTACCACTACTGTGTACTGAGCAAGCACATCCAACGGAACGCCTGAAAAAATTCCCAAATTCATCCCAGATATACCTCCTGGAATTTCCTCAAGTTTATCACCAGATATACTATATTCCGTGAAAAGCGATGTAATTAGCTCAGAAAAAATTGTCAGAATCTGGCTGATAAACATCAGAAGTGATACCATTGCCACGTGTAATGGAATAACGAGACTAATAAATCCCGAAGAAATTAAATCCCGCTTCTTTCTCAAGAGTACCAGCTCGAGATTTGATGAACTAACGATTTCTCCAATAGTATCGGCATCTCCTCCAAGATCTACAGCATCTACAAAAACACTAGTTAATTTATGAATCAGGTAGCTCCCACTTTCTCCAATGAACCTCTCCCAGCTCAAACGATGATCCAGACCCATTGACAATCTTTTGTAAAGTTGATAGCATAGTTCTTTGAGTTCTCCAAGATTTTTCTGGTCAATTTTTGTAAGTGCTTCTGCGATTGTGACCCCTGCTCCACTAACTATGGCGCCAAGACTTCTAATGAAGACAGTATAGCTCTCATCTCTTTTGCTTATTTTTATATCATCTTTTCTCCCAATCCATCCCACTGGAAACATGGTTAAACCCGCTGCAATCAAGCCCAGTCCCTTAAAATCCAGATCATTAAAAACAAATAAGTCAGGTTTAACAAAAACAGGTACAACGGTTATTGATAGTACAAAAATTGCTGAAAGTAAATAACTGACTGGCATCCATTTATACACAATTGTTTGCTCTCTCGATTTTATTTTCAAGTTATGCGTCTTGATGTCCTTGGGAACAGATTTAAACAAAAAACCAACTCCAAAAAGAGAGATCGCGAACACAAGACCAGCAACTGTGAATAAAGTCCGAGCAGGATCCCCGATATTATATATTATAACCGAAAGAAGGATTATTATTGATATCAAAGAAGTTGATACCATCAGAGCAGTATATGCATCTGACCACTTCTTCAAGGACTCAAGGCTTCTTTCAAACTCATCTTTTCTTATTGTCTTAAAAACTTTCCATTCCTTTTCCAAAAATTCTCTATCGGGTTCACCAGCAGATATGGCGTTTGAGAACCGATTGAACAATTTTTTTAAATTTTCATGTTTTATCTTTTTTGCTATGAGTTCACATGCTGTTGCATAATCATAATGCCATTTCTGCGCCAGATCTTTAACCTTTCTGAAATAAGTACTTGGAGCATATTCTTCCTTCTCAGAGGTCTTCTCAAAAATTTTATCTCTACTAATCTGGGCTGTTGAGATTGACGCCATATAAGTGAGAATAAAAAGCAGATCATTATCCAAATAAAGGCCTTCTTTAATTTTTCTGAGTCTTTCAAATAATCCGGGAGACTCCTTGAGTTTCTTCTCCTTTCTGTATTTCATAGCGAGGTTTTTGATGTTGGCTAATTCCATGTCTGACACCTAAAATTCTATTTTCAGCATGCCACTCTTTCTTATCTTGGCTAATGTGTTGAAAAAGTCGTAGAAATTAGTAATACCCTCCTCATGCAGTTTTTGAAGTATTTTTGCTCTCTTTTCAACTTCTTCATAGATTACCTTCTTCTTATTGGTTGGAATTCCAAGTCTTGTTGCAATTTTCTGCTCAAGCAAATAAGAGCTACCATATGCACCAAAAACAAAGGAATCCGTCACAGGGTCCCAGGAAAAAGCCTCAATGAAGGATACACCACCTTTTTGTGGGTTATATCCAACGATCTCATTAACACTCAATACCCTCCTCACTAACCGCCCATCAGGTCTTCTAACAGCGCTCTGAATCAGCACGAAATTCAGATTATCGATGTAGGTTTTAGGAACACTTATCGGCTCAGCCGTTAGCCTTTGAATTAGTTTTTCTACTGTTGCAGCATGAAATGTTGACATAACTGGATGTCCAGTTTGCATAGCCTGGAAGGCTATATTACCTTCAACACCTCTAATCTCACCAACAAGTATATAGTTTGGTCTCTGTCTTAGAGCTGCCTTTAACAAATCAAACATTGTTACATCTGATCCACTTCCTTCACCTAAGGATCCACCTCTCGTACTTCCTCGAGTTACCTCTCTTGTCCAGTTTTTATGTGGGACCTGTAGTTCGGGAGTGTCTTCTATTGAGACTATCTTCGCATCCGGAGATATAAAAGCAGTAATTGCATTCAGCGATGTGGTTTTACCACTCGCAGTTTCACCACATATAAATCCAGACATCCCCTCTGAAATCAACAACCATAGATACCCTGCAATCATGTAGTCCATAGCCCCGCTCTCAATGACCTGCAGAACACTGAAAGGAGTCTCATTGAACTTTCTGATTGTAAAATTACTACCGTTTTTGCTCACATCATTGCCAAAAACGATATTGATTCTCGAGCCATCAGGGAGGGTTGCATCAACTATCGGATCTTTATAAGTGATCGGCTTCCCAATTCTTTCAGCAAGTCTGATAATAAACTTATTCAAAGTTTCTTCCTCTCTAAATTCAATTATGCTCTTAAGACCCTTGAACACCTTGTGTTCAATAAATATAGGTCCTAAACCATTGCATGTGATATCTTCAATATGTTTATCCCTTATATATGGTTCGAGAACCCCCAACCCAACTTTATCCCTTATGATGGCATATTCCAGTGCCTTATACTGCTCTCTTGTGACATAAATATGATGCCCATTTTTACCATTATTTTTATTCCTCATAAAAAGTTTTAAAATACCCTCTTCATTTTCTATAAAATCATCGACTTTTCTTCCATTGGTTATCACACAGATTTCTTTCAGAGCTTCTTTGAGGATTCTTTCCTTCTCCTCTTTATCCTCAGGATCGAAGTCGATTTCTGTGAGGAAATCTACAAGCTTAACTTCTACCTCTTTAAGTAACAGATCAACTCCAGTTAAAAGAGTGGGTTCAATTGGAATGTAAAAATTCCTGACATCGTTTTTGTCCGTATAGATGTGAATATATATCTGATCACTTGCCTGATAAATCAAATTTGGATTCTCGATTTCACCATGTTTTTTCTCAAGCTTGGGAATAAACTTTGGAATACCAATTTTATCCATCGGAACAACATGCAGATATTCCAGCAAATGCATATTCCTTTCAACTTCTTTTTTCATCAGCTTTGGAAGTATTCTATATATACTGCATGTTTTGAGATTTGAATGATCATGATCATCCATCTTTCTGGGTCTAAAAGGGAAATTGGCAACTATCCCACTTTTAAATCTGTTTTGCTCCATTCCTAAGTTCAGCTCATCAACGACCGTTGCCAATTTATTCACCTCATCGTTATTGTCATTATCATGTATAATATAAAGTTTTAGGTCTGAGCCTGAGATATCGGGATTATCTTTAACCCAAAACCAGGCTGGACTTCAAAGCTCACTATATTCCCCGTTGTTTTCTTGGCTCCTCTTATTTTAGATACCTCCAGCACACTCACATACCGGTCTCCAACCTGTTCTTTTTTCAAAAACAAATGACAATCACAGGCAGATCTTATCCTAACAAGAGTATCTTCTTTAAACGCATGCTGATGCAGTGTTATCATAATGGTCTTCCCCCTATCACACAGGTTCTTCAACCTAGTGAGAAATTCGAGTATATCATCTTCCTCTGAATATGTTGTAAACATTGTCAGAGAATCAATCATTATCACATTCTCTCTGATACTCTTTATATGGTCGGAAACGAGCGTGAGAATACTTTTCATCTGCTTAGGTGTCCAGTCAACCCCCTCAAGATGCACCGGAAACACTCGAAAATATCCCCACGCATAGAACTCTGAAACATCAAGGCTCAGACTTTCCATCTGCATTAATAGACTTTTGATTGTGTTCTCTGTGGAATAATATGCAATCTTATGTCCTTGCCTCAATCCTCCGTAAATGAATTGCTGACAGAGTACACTTTTACCAGTGTCATTCTCACCTTCTATAAGAGTCAGTGAGCCTAAGGGAATTCCTTCTCCAAGTTTTTTATCAATTTCGCTGTTTCCACTTGAAAGTATCGATTTTTTAATTTCCTCCTCTATATTATCGATCATTAATATCACCCCACATTGTATCTCTGGGTTGCAACCACCCCGTTAGGAGTGGAAACCCTTATTATGACACTCTCACCACTTTCAAAAGGAATACGAACTTCAATCTGTGCACTTTCAAAGGGATCAAGTATATTCGGGTTTATTGAATCGTTGGAAATACTATCAACAATCCAGTCTGAGCCATAACTCAAGTACAGAGTGGAGTTGTTTCTGACAACAACCACATCCCACAGCTCGAAATTGCTCAGTTTGGTATCTCCTGTATTTGCAACACTAAATCTCAAGTAGTTATTACCACTTACATTCCACAAAATGTTTTGAATCTCAATATTGGTCTTAATCTTCTTTAGAGTTAATTTTTGGAGATTTGAGAACCCACTGTGAGCTGATGTTATCAGATTATTTGTCTCCATTGCGAATGAGTATGCAACTACAATGATGAGGGCTATGGAAACTACTGAAACTATCACCGTGTCCATCCCCATACTATCACCCTATACCGAGAAAATATCCGAGACAGAGAGGCCATTGTATAGAACGAGAGTTACCTTATACTCACCGCTTGGCAGTGAATCGAACTCAACTGTAACCTTTATAGTTTCTCCGGAGTCCCAGTATCCATCTCCATCCCCATTTTCAACTGTATAATTCCATCTTGGGTTGGATGTCCCCTCAAAAACTGCACGCCAGTAGTTTGAAGACGAATAAATAAAGACATCACTATTGTTGAAGTAACTCAGCGAAACCTTGGAAGAGCCTGTATTTTTTACCCAGAAATAAACGAAATTACCGTTTGTGGTTATGAATATTATATCCATATCGGTCTCAATTTTTTCTTCCATATTATTGGCTAAAGAGTTAAACGAGCTTGTCATCTTATGGATAGAGGGAAATACCGCATTAATCAAGGCTGCAACCGCCACAACACTTGCAATTACGAGCAATGATGTAGTTATCACCTCCCTCGCCATAATGACACCTATCTGCCATTATTAAGCAGAAGTTTCAAAACCTTAGAATCCAGGGATACATCCTCTGGATTTAAAATGTTATAGAGCTTATACAGATCTACAATTGCATTATCAAGGTTATTATCCCTATCCAGGAGTTCAATTATCTTTACAACTACTTCCTTAATCTCACCGGAGATATAACCAACCATTTCAAAAACTTCAACAAGCTCAACCAAGGTTTCTTTGGTGTATCTACCAAGCATTTCATTGCTCCACTCTATGATACTGTATAAAGCCAAAGGGTCAATCTGTTTTATTGGAATTACAAGCTTTTTCAGTTCTTGTAATGGCTGATCCTGGAATCTATCAGCCTTATTAACACCATAATTACTCTGACACATCTGATTATTAAATTCCGGAGTGAATTCTGGAACATTAAGTTTATCTTCCAGCATATTTTCTTCCTTCCCTTCATCGAGTTCACTTTCTTTTTCCATATCTTCATTATTTTTTTCTGGCTCAGAATATTCGGGTGGAATTATCTGCAGAGCCTGAACTTTACCGCTGCCAACACTTTCTGCAATGCTCTGAATACTCTGGAAGGGGTTCTCAATAATGTTTATAGTCTCCCTAATATCGAGGAGCAGTTTTTTTATGGAGCCTTTTATCTCGGTGATCTCCTCCTCAAGCCTATCTATTCTTGATTCTGGTGAGTCTTCATCAGCACTTGCTATTATGTCATCTATCATCGACTGATCGAGGTTCTCCATATTTTTACCTCCAAAAAAAATAAAATTAAAAAATTTTAAAAATCTTCAGTATAGGGTCATTACAGAGTCAATACTTGCAGGTACTGTCCTAACCACTGTAACAGAGGCGCCCTGAGGTGGTTTGATTTCAAGCTGGAATTTCTCATTTGCTGTAATATTTGTGCTTGCACCCAATGCCTCCTTTGTGACATTTATTTCAAGCTCAAATTTCTCGAATTTTTCTAACAGATCGTCTGAGTCACCACCATACTTACTCGCTACTCTGAAGTAAGTTGCATTTGGCTCACTGACGCTCCCCAGTGTGAATGAATGGTGAGCATCGTCTGTTGTCACAGTAATCAGGGTCTTACTGATATCTACAGGATTTCCACCTGCTGTTAGCTGAATGAACACTCTTACCTTCTCTAACCTATTTGTTGTTGTGTTACCTTCACCAATTATATCACCAGAAAGCTCGACACTGCTGCTTGCCTGCTGAACTCCAGTATGCACAACTTCCTGGCTCTTCTGTGTTGTGAAGAAACCTGCTCCTAACATGACGTAGCTGAAAACCGCTGCAACAACCACGAAGGCTATCAGAACGATTGCTGCTTCCAGTCCTGTGAATGCCTTTTCATCTTTAAAAAACCTCATTCTCTGCGTTCTCATCATATCACCACCTCAGTACACCACATAATAATTGTTGGCTGAAATTTCTGGAGGCAATGTTCTCTTGATGATTAGTACCGCTCCAACCGGTGGTTTAAGCTCGAGTGTAATCTCTTCGTTCTCACTCGGTATCGATGACAAACTGGATGCTGTAAGATCCACTTCAATCTTGTATTTCTCACCCTTCTCAACAAGGTTGTCTGCGGAACTCTCTCCAGCCTCAAGAATCACTCCAGTATATGTCCATGATACATTTCCCTTGAATTCGTTGTCGTCTGCATAGGAGAGGATCGTTTTGTCGAGGTCAACCGGTGTTCCACCTGCGGTGTTTGTGATGTAGAAAATCACCTTGGCTGCCTCATTTCCGTCGGAATCGCCCTGTATCACAACATCACCTGTAAGCTCGACACTGCTGCTTGCCTGCTGAACTCCAGTATGCACAACTTCCTGGCTCTTCTGTGTTGTGAAGAAACCTGCTCCTAACATGACGTAGCTGAAAACCGCTGCAACAACCACGAAGGCTATC
>Ga0209426_1000536_pt1 | contig 36478 bp, 26 predicted proteins | sample Deesub1362B_J571_FD_187697 | JGI IMG/M metagenome (GOLD analysis project Ga0209426, IMG submission 187697) | Deep oceanic, basalt-hosted subsurface ecosystem from Juan de Fuca Ridge flank, Pacific Ocean, CORK Borehole 1362B_J2.571 (SPAdes)... ...
CGAGGTGCTGTCCACGTCGATCGTGCGCCGCAAGGCGTTCCCGAACGCGGCGGCCGAGGGCAGGGGGGTGCTGGAGCAATCCCCGCGCGACGCCAAGGCGATCGACGAGCTTACCGCGCTGATCGGCGCGGTATTTGTATAGCATGATGATAGCGGAGTGAATTGCGATGGCTATCGCTCGTAAACCGAACAGCAAGCCCAAGCCGCCGATGGACGAGGCGGCGGCCGATGCCTTCATTGCCGGCGCGGCCAAGCCGGAGGCCGCGCCGGCCTCCCGCGCCGCCCGCGAGGCCGCGCGCCGCGCCGCCAAGGCGAAAAAGGCCAAGGCCCAGGCCGACACCGCGGTTCGCGAGGACAAGGACGGCGTCCTCAGCGAGATCGTCGTCGTGGCCCAGCGCGACGAGGCCGAGACCAGCGTCCTGGTGCGCGGCGAGACGGGCTCGACCCGCACCGGCGAGTCCCTGCGCGACCAGGCGCGTAACGCCCAGGTCATCTCGTCCAAACTGCTCGCCGAGCAGCAGGCCCAGAGCCTGCCCGACGCGCTGCGCAACGCCGGCGGCGTGACGGTCAACACCGCCACGGTCCAAAGCGGCGTCACCTATACGGTGCGAGGCTTCTCGTCGGGCGGCGCGGTCAATGGGATGCCGACCTCATCAAGCAGCAACTTCGCCGCCGGCAGCACCCAGCCCATCGCCAATATCGAGCGGTTGGAGGTGCTGAAGGGGCCCGACGCGATCCTGCTGGGCGGCGACAGCCTGGGCGGCACGGTCAATATCGTGACCAAGAAGCCCAGCGCCGAAAAGCGCCTGTACGTGTCGGGCGAGGCCGGTTCGTTCGGCGCGGCGCGCGTCACGTTCGACGCCAACGGGGCCGTGTCGGACGACAAGCGGTTCACCGCTCGCCTCATCGCCACCGCGGCCGGCGCCGACCACAACGCCGGCGGTTATCGCGGAAACCAGGACGATCTGCTCGCGCCGTCGCTGCGCTTCAAGAACGCCCAGACCGACGTCATCGCCAGCGTTACCCTGGGGCGCCAGGTGTTCGGCATGACGCCCTACACCATCTTCAACGCCGCGACGAACCAGCCCTATCCGACCGATCGCGACCATCCGCTGGTCGGCGACAAGGATCAGTTCTCGCGGATCTCGGCCGTGACCTACGACCTGCAGGCCAAGCAGCAGGTCGCGCCCTGGCTGCTGCTGTCGGGACACTATCAGCATCAGGACACGTCGCTGCTGCTGCGCCAATACTCGCCGTTTGTATTGCTGGCGCCGAATGGGCTGCTGCTCCTGTCGCGCAGCGGCGTCAAGCAGCACAGCGTGAACAACGCGGTGGACGGCTATGCGCGGTTCACCGCGATCACCGGTCCCGTGGAGCACAAGGTGGTTCTGGGGGGGATGGCCAGCGACTACAATGTCGTCGCCGATGACGCGGTCTATTCCGACGGCCCCGGCATGTTCCCCTACAACTACATCACCAAGCAGGGGACGCTGTATCCGCTCGCCGGCCAATATCAGTTCTCGAACCGCGTCGTCGGCAAGCAGAACGCGTTCTACGGGCAATATCTGGCCAAGGTCTGGAAATTGGCCTTCATGGCCAGCGCCCGGAAGACCACCACGGACGCGACGGTCGATATCGCGGGTCGGCCGACCACGCACAACAAGTCGAACGGCGCGGTGACGCCCAGCTATGGGATCGTCGCCAACGTCACGGACAATCTGTCGGTCTACGGATCGCTGGCCTACGGGTTCATCCCCAGCTTCCAGCTGGACCGCTTTCAGAACCGGCTGCCGGACAACCGCACGCGCAACCAGGAGGTTGGCCTGAAGCTCGACCTGTTCGGCAAGCGCGTTCTGGTCAACGCCTCTTGGTTCAGCCTGCGTCAGAGCAATCTGCGGATCAACGATCCGGTCGCGCCGCGCTATCAGATCGCTGTGCCGGGCCAGCTGGGCGAGGGCGTCGACCTCGGCGTCTCGGGCGAGCCGATCAAGGGCTGGCTGATCAGCGGCGGCTTCACCCGCACCGACTACAGCCTGCTCAGCCCCAGCGCCAAGAACGGCACCACCGTCGCCATGGCGCCGCGCGATCAGTACAACCTCTATAGCTCGTACCGCCATCGTCTCGCCGACGGCGTGGTTGCCGGGTTCGGCGGCGGGGTCTACGGCCGGTCCAGCATCGCGGTCGACCGGTTCGGGGCCAACCACATCCCCTCGACCAATCAGGTGGATCTCAACGCCTTCCTGACGGTGCGCGACATCGATGTGAATTTCGGCGTCCACAACATTTTCAACCGCGTGAACTACGGCGTCACCCCCGCCACCAGTTACGTGCCCCTCGGCGAGCCGCGCACCTGGCGGCTGACCGTCGGCTACCGCTTCCGTTGATAAGGGCTTCCCGCTGATGCTGTCGCAGTCCGTTCAATCCGGTGAGCCCCCTCGAGAGGGGAAGCATGAGTCATCGCGGTCCTGGGGAAGGGGCGGGCGGCTGATCTTCAGGCTGCTGTGGGATTACTGGAGCTCCAAGGACTGGAAGTTCGCGTGGCTCGCGCTGTTGGCGCTCACCGTCTTCCAGTTCGCCGGGGCCTACCTGTTCGTCATGATGAACCGCTGGCAGCAGCGCTTCTTCGATGGCGTCGAGAACCGCGACATCACGGGGTTCAACACGCTGTTGCTGACCTTCGCCGGCATCCTCTCGATGCAGATGATCTTCGTCATCGTCGAGCCCTGGATTCGGCGCAGCGTCTGTCTGCGCTGGCGGATACACCTCACCGAGCGCTACGTGGATCGATGGATGGCGCGCCACCGCTACGCCGAGATCGAGCGGTTGCGGATGATCGACAACCCCGACCAGCGGATCGCGGACGATATCAGGCTGATCACCGATCCGGAGCTGGGCTCGCTCTCGATCATGATGACCATGTTGAGCGCGGTCGTCTCGGCGTTCTCGTCGATCATGATCTTGCTGGAGACCGCCGGCCCGATCCAGTTCACCCTGCTGGGCCACGCGATATCGATCCCAGGCAGCACGGTCTGGTACGCGGTCGCCTATGTGCTGGTCAGCAGCGTGATCATGGTGCTGCTGGGCAAGCCCTACATCCGGGCGATGATGCGGTGGCAGCACCGCGAGGCCGACTTCCGCGCCGGCCTGGTTCATGTGCGCCGCAACGCGGCCCAGATCGGCCTGGCCAACGCGGTGCCCGCCGAACGCAACGCTCTGCGTAAGGCGATCCACGAAGTCCGAGGCGGCGTCCGCGCGGTGATCCTGTCGCTGATCGGCCTGAACGGCGCCAACGGTCTTTACGAACGCCTGGGCTCGCTCATTCCGCTGTTCATCCTGGTGCCTCGCTACTTCGCGGGCGCGATCACCTTCGGTCAGGTCATGGGCGGTCGCGACGCCTTTTCGCAGCTGGTGCCGCACCTTGGCTTCTTCGTGCATCTGTATCCTCGGATGGCCACGCAGCTGTCCTATCTGAACCGCCTGCAGGCGCTGGACGACGCGATCGACAATCCCCGTGTGTCCGGCATCGTCGCCGTCGCCGGCGCCTCGCCGGGTGTGGCGCTTTCGACCTCGGGCCTGCTGCTGCGCCGACCGCACGGCGAGCCGCTGGCGGAGATCGGCGACTGGCGGGTGCGCGACGGCGAGCGCTGGGTGATCCGGGGCCCGTCGGGCGCGGGCAAGAGCACCCTGCTGCGCGCCCTGGGCGGCATGTGGCCCGATGGCGAGGGGCAGGTCGCGCTGGCCGATCGCGCCACGGCCATGTTCGTTCCGCAGCGCCTGTACCTGCCGATCGGCTCGCTGAAGGCCGGGATCTGCTTCCCCGATCCGCCGGAGGCCCATGACGACGCGGTGATCGCCAAGCTGCTGGAAGAGGTCAATCTCGGTCACCTGGCCGAAGACATGCATGTGTCGCGGGTCTGGCAGGACGAGCTTTCGCCGGGCGAGCAGCAGCGGATCGCGCTGACGCGCATCCTGCTGCAGCGGCCGACCCTGCTGATCCTGGACGAGGCGACCAGCGCGCTGGATCCGGCCAACACCAGCCGCTTCCACGACCTGATCGACGAGTGGTTGCCGGACGTAACCCTGATCAGCGTGGTCCATGACGAACGGCTGCACCGCTACCACACCCACGCGCTGGTGATCGTCGAGGGCCGCGCCGTCGTCCGGCCGATCGCGGAGGCCGCCCAGTGAGGCTGCTCGCCGCGCATTCGGCGGAGATGGAGGAGGTGGCCGCCTGCGCCGTCGCGATAGCGCGCGCCTTGGGCGCCGATCACGCCGTCGCCTCGGCCCGGGCCAGCGCCGGCGTGCGGGTGACCGCGCGGGAGGGCGCGACCGACACGGCGCTGCGCGATGCGCGGCAGGGCCTGACCCTGACCGTCTATCGCGGCGCCCGCGCCGGAACGGCCAGCACCGCGGCCCTGGACGCCGCCGCCGTGCGCCGCGCGGCCGAGGAAGCGTTCGCCTTGGCGGGACGGGTCTCGGAAGATCCCGAGGGCTTGCCGCCGGACCTCGACCAGATGGCCGTCGACACGCCTTCGCCGCCCCTGGACGCGCCCGCCGACCTCGATATAAGCGCCCTGCGGGCCATGGCCTTGCGCGGCGACGCCCTGATCCGCGCCGCCCGTCCGGGTCCCGGAATCGGCGTCGAGACCGTCGCGGCCGGCGCGTCGTCGAGCGAGGTGGCGACCGCCATGGCGACCTCGACGGGGTTCCGCCGCGGCCAGCTGGCCACGGTCCACAACATCTGGGCGGTGGCCCTGGCCCGTGACGCCAGCGGCGCCGCCAATGATAGCGCCGAGAGCGTCGACCGTCGCTTCAACGCGCTGGACTCCATCGAGACCCTGGCGGCCCGCGCGGCCGAAGGCGCCGCAGGTCGGCTCGGCGCCCGCGCCGTGGTCACCCATACCGGCCCGGTGATCTTCGAGGCCCGCGTGGCCACGGCTCTGGTCGGCGCCCTGGTCGCGGCGCTGTCGGGCGCGTCGCAAAATCGCGGCGCGACCTTCCTGCCCGGGGTTCTGGGCCAGGCGGCGGCGGCCGATCACCTGGACCTGACCGAGGACCCGTCCGAACCCTACGGCCTGGCCAGCGGCGCCTTCGACAGCGAAGGCGTGGCGGGGCGGCGCCGGGCGATCCTCAACGCGGGCGTCGTCGAAGGATACTTCCTGCGAACGCGTTCGGCGCGGCAGCTGGGCATGGTCTCGACGGGCAACGCCGACGGACCCTGGAACCTGCGCTTGTCCAGCCGCGCCCCCGGCGGCTCGCTGGACGCCCTGCGACGTCTGATGGGGCGGGGATTGGTCGTCACCCGGCTGATGGGCGGCGCGGCCGATCCGATCACCGGCAACTGGACCTACGCGGTGGCGGGAAGCTGGATCGAGAACGGCGAGACCGTTCACGCCGTCACCGACGTAACGGTGGGCGGCAATCTCAAGGACATGCTGCGAGCGATCGTCGCGGTCGGAGACGACACGCACCGCGCCGGCGCGATCAGAACCGGATCGATCCTGATCGATGGATTACGGATCGGAGGCCTGGGATGACGGCCGACGCCATGACCACCTTCGAGGCGGTTCGGGAACGGATCCTGACGCCGGCGGGGCTGGACCTTCCGGACCTGTCGCGCGCGCTGGGCGCCTCGGCGACGGCGGGATCGCGTTTGGCCGACCTGTTCTTCGAGTCCAAGCGCTCGCGGACCTTCCGCCTGGAGGACGGCCGCGTCGTCGGCGGATCGTTCCAGATCGACCAGGGCGTGGGCGCGCGATTGGCGCGGGGGGCTCAGGTCGCGTTCGCCCACTCGGCCGCGCTGAACCCGCCGGCCCTGGCGACCCTGGCCGAGGCCGTGCGCGCGCTCGACGGCGGCGAGGGCGGTCAGGTGAGCGTGTCGCCGGCGGCGCCGACGGGCGGCCACCAGCTTTATCCGGCCATCGACCTGGACGCGGCCGGCGACGCCGCGGCCTGGATCGCGATCCTCGATACGGTCGACCGGCGGGCTCGCGCCGCCGACCCGCGCATCGTCCGCGTCAACGCCTTCCTGAGGATCGTCGATCAGGCCATCCTGGTCGCCGATCTCGACGGCCGCGTCGCCGCCGACATGCGACCGACCGCCCAGCTGTTCGTCGATGTCGTCGCCGAGTCCGGCGGGCGCCGGGCCCGGGGCCAGGCCGGACTGGGCGGGCGCCACGGGGCGGCGGATCTGTCCGAGGACCGGCTGGCGGCGATGATCGCCAAGGCGGTCGGCATGGCGATCGTCAATCTCGACGCCCGCCCCGCGCCGACGGGAACCATGCCGATCGTGCTGGGACCGGGCTATCCCGGCGTGCTGTTCCACGAGGCGGTCGGCCACGGGCTGGAAGGCGACCATCATCGCAAGAAGCTCTCGGCGTTCGACGGCAAGCTGGGCCAGCGGATCGCCGCGCCCGGCGTCACGGTCGTCGACGACGGCGCCGTGCCGGGCAGCATCGGCTCGCTGGGCGTCGATGACGAGGGCGCGCCGGGCCAGCGCACGACGCTGATCGAGGACGGCGTGCTGACGGGCCTGCTGCAGGACCGCTTGAACGCCGGCCTGATGAACATGCGGCCCACGGGCAATGGTCGTCGCCAATCCTACGCCCACCTGCCGATGCCTCGGATGACCAACACCTTCCTGGTGGGAGGGCGCGACGATCCTGTCGACATCGTCGCCTCGGTCAAGGACGGCCTCTACGCGACCGGCTTCGGCGGCGGGCAGGTCGACATCGTCACCGGTCGCTTCAACTTTTCGACCACCCAGGCCTGGATGATCGAGAACGGCCGCCTGACCGCGCCCGTGGACGGCGCCACGCTGATCGGCGTGGGCCACGAGGCGCTGAAGCACATCTCGATGGTCGGCGACGATCCGCGCCTCGACGAAGGCGTCGCCAGTTGCAGCAAGCAGGGCCAGCACCTCGATGTCGCCGTCGGCCAACCCACCATCCGCATCGACCAGATGATGGTCGGCGGCGCCGCTTCCTGATCCAGTCCAACGCGTAACGAAAGACAGAGCCATGGCTGAGAATATCACGGTAATCTCGGGGGAAAGCCTCGATCCGCTCGACGCCGTCACGGGCGAGCGCGCGCAGATGCTGGTGTTCAGCGCCACCTGGTGCGGGCCGTGCAAGGCCATGGCGCCGGCTGTCGAGGACATCGCTCGCGCCTATGCCGACAGTGTGGCGGTGGCCAAGATCGACATCGAGGCCTCGCCGGCTCTGGCCCAGCAATTCGAGGTGCGCGGCGTGCCGACGCTGATCGTGCGCCGCGGCGGTCAACAGGTCGCCCGTCATGTCGGCGGCCAGAGCCGCACCCGCCTGGCGATGATGCTGGACGAAGCCGTCGAGGGCGGCGCGTCCGCATGACGGAAGCTTCTCTCACGCCGGCCATGCGGACGTTGCGCGGGCAGCTGGGCGTCCCGCCGGTCGATCCCGCCTGGGCCCACGTCGCCGAGGACACCCGGCTGCTGGGCTGGATGCTGAACGCCTCGCGTCCTTGGCCCGAGGCGGCGGCTCCGGTCCTGGAAGGCCTTCTCGAAGCGCACCGCGACGGCGTCGAGGATCCGGCGTCGTGGCGGCGATCGCGCCGCGAGGCGGTGGCGTTGTCGGACAACGACGACCGCCTGCTGGTCCTGCTGGGAAAGGTGGCCGAAGCCGCCGCTTGGCCCTTGGCGGACGCCGGCGCCGGCCTGACCGAGGTGCTGGCCGCCCTGTGCCACCTGAGGGCCTGGCGCGCCGCGCTGGCGACGGGATGGACTCAGGCCGACGACGCCGAGGCGATCAGCATCCTCACCCTGATCGGCGCCGGCGAGGGCGTCGACGCCGCGCCGGCGCGCGAACAGATCCCTGGCCTGTTCGCCGAGGCCCACCCCGCGCTCGAGAAGCGCTTCGTGGCGCAGCTACGGGCGTCCAACGCGGCTTTCTCGGCCTGTCGCGCCGAGGTCGCCGCCTGGATCGCCGGGGCTGGCCGCTGAGATGGCTTGGAGTCGGTTAGCTGTTTTAAATGCCTCATAAATCAGAAATTTAGAGCCTTTCTGAACGCTTCGGATGGTTCATCCGGCGAAAAGGCTCGCGGACTCGGCGGTTTCCGCGCGCCGGTGAAGGAATTTGTCATGACGACCGAAGCGCTCCGTGATCCGACCCGGCCGCCGCCGTTCGACACCTTGACCCCCGACCTGATCCTGCCGGCGCTGGACCGCGCGATCGCCGAGCAGGACGCGGTGGTCGCCCGGCTGGCCGCCGAGCGACCCACGACGTTCGAGGCGGCCTGGATGCCGCTCGAGCGCGCCGCGCTGGGGCTCGACGCCGTGTGGTTGACGGTGTCGCACCTGCATCGCGTCGTCGACACGCCAGCCTTACGGGAAGCCTATGCCGAAGGGACCAAGCGACTGGTCGAGGCCGGAACGCGCCTTCGCCAAAACCGCGATGTCCACGACGTGCTGGTCGCGCTGGCGGCGACGCCCGCCTTCGCCGCGCGTCCGGACGCCGACCGGGTGGCCGTGGAGCGCGCGATCCGGGACTTCAAGCTGTCCGGCGTAGCGCTCGAACCGGCCGCGCGCGCCCGCTTCGCCGAGATCTCGGTCGAGCTGTCGCGGCTGTCGAACGACTTCGCCAGCGCGGTGCTCGACGCGACCGACGCCTGGTCCGAGCACGTCACCGACCCGGCGCTTCTGGCGGGCGTGTCGCGAGCCGATCTCGCCATGTTCGCCGACGCGGCCAAGGCCAAGGGCCTGGAGGGCTGGCTGGTTACGCTGCAGGCGCCCAGCGTCGGCGCGATCATGACCTTCGCCGAGAACCGCGACCTGCGGGCGCGGGTCTATCGCGCCTTCGGCACGCGCGCCTCGGACCAAGGGCCGCAGGCGGGGCTGTTCGACAATAGCGAGCGCATCACGCGCATCCTGACGCTTCGGCGCGAGCTGGCCGCCCTTCTCGGCTACGGCGACCCCGTCGCCTGGTCGCTCGCCACCAAGATGGCGGAAAGCGCCGAGCAGGTGCTGGGCTTCCTGCGGGACCTGGCCGCGCGCGCCCGTCCGATCGCCGAACGGGAGCTCGCCGATCTGAAAGCCTTCGCCGCGTCCGAGCTCGGCCTCGACGACCTCCAGCCGTGGGACATCGGCTTCGTCGCCGAGCGTCTTCGCGCCGCGCGCTACGCGGTCGATGAAGAGACCGTGCGGGCCCATTTCCCGGTCGAGCGGGTGCTCGCGGGCTGGCGCGCCTTGCTGGAGCGGCTCTTCGGGTTGCGTCTTCAAGCCCGGGATGATGTCGCGCTCTGGCATCGCGACGCGCGCTATTTCGACGTCGCCGACGAGACAGGCGACGTGTTCGCCGGCCTCTATGTCGACTTGCACGCTCGCCCGGGCAAGCGGGGCGGCGCGTGGATGTCCGAAGCGCGACCCAGGCTTCGCGAAGGCGACACGACCAGCCCGCCGGTCGCCTATCTGGCCTGCAACTTCGCGCCGCGCGGGGAGGCGGCGCCGTCGCTGCTCTCGCACGCCGACGTCATCACCCTGCTGCACGAGACCGGGCATAGCCTGCACCACCTGTTCACGCGGGTCGAGCGGCCCAGCATCGCCGGCGTCAACGGCTTCGAATGGGACGCCGTCGAGCTGCCGAGCCAGCTGATGGAGGACTTCGCCTGGAATCCGACCGTGCTGGTCAGCATGTCGGGGCACTACCAGACCGACGAACCGCTTTCGGCCGAGATATTCGAAAAGCTGCTGGCGGCGCGGCGCTTCCAGTCGGGCATGGCGGTCCTGCGCCAGGTCGAGTTCGCGCTGTTCGATCTGGAGGTTCACCTCGCCGAGGCGGGCGTGGATCCCATGGCGACGATCGAGGCGGTGCGCGACGCGGTGTCGGTCGTCCGTCCGCCCGCGTGGCATCGCTTCCCCCACGCCTTCACGCACATCTTCGCCGGCGGCTATGCGTCGGGCTATTACAGCTATCTGTGGGCCGAGGTCCTGGCGGCGGACGGCTTCCAGCGCTTCGTCGAGGCGGGCGTGATCGACCGCGCCACGGGCGAGGCCTTCCGCGAGGCGGTGCTGTCGCGCGGCGCCAGCCGGACGGCGGCCGAGAGCTTTCGCGCGTTCAGGGGGCGCGACGCGACGATCGACGCGCTGCTGATACGCCGAGGCCTGACCTGAACAACGGCTTGAACTAGAGCCTTATCCGCTCGAATGGAATCATTCGAGCGGAAAAATAAGGCTCTAAAGGCGACCGTCAGACGAGGGCGGCGCCCGGGTCCCGGAAGCGGCTGTAAGAGATCAGAAGGCCGAACGCGCCGATCAGCAGGCCCGCATAGACCAGGGCGATGAAGAATGGCGGCCCGCTCATGTCCCGCCAGGCGAACGCCTTGGCCAGCAGGATGAGGACGCTGCCCAGATAGGCCCAGGTGTCGAAAAGATTCACGAGATATCCGGTGTTTCCCCCCGAGCGCAGGGCGGCGACCAGCCGGTCGGCCAGAATGGAGGTGCAGGGCACGTAGCCGAGATAGATCCCCGCGCCCAGGCTGATCATCCAGGCGATCGGGCCGATCACCTTGAGCTGGAACAGGACCGTGGCGATCAGGGCCAGCGCGACGCCGCCCAGCATGGCCAGGTGGACGCGCCGAACGGCCAGGCGGTTGTCCTTGACCCGGGCCAGCACCGCGACCGTCGCCAGCACCAGCAGGGCGGCCGGAGCCTCCGACAGCGCCAGCACCTCGGGGGTCTTGGCGTAGCCCAAGGCGCGCCAGATCTCGACGGCGAAATTGTCCCGGAAATCGCGGACGGCTCCCAGCATCGTGAAGGCGCCGCCCAGCAGGAACAGTTCCAGCCGATGCCGGTGGAAAAAGGCCTGGCGATCGGCTTTGCGCATGGGCGCGCGCGGGGTCCTTTCCGCCTGGTCCTGGCCGTCGGGCGCTGGGGTCTGGGCCAGCAGAAGGATCGCGCCGGCGATGATCGGCAGGAAGAGCGCGCCGGCCAGGGCGGGCATCCAGGCCTCGGAGACCCCGCCCTTGACCAGCAGCCAGAGCCCGACGCTCTTCACCACGCCGGAAGACAGGATGAAGCTGGTGCATAGGCCCGCGCCCAGGATCTCGCTGGTGCGCCGCCCTTCGAGATAGCGCAGGACCAGTCCCCAGATCATGCCCAGGGGCAGGCCGTTCAGGAACATGGCCACCGGCTTGAAGGGCGTCGGCAGCACGGCGAACAGCACCAGGGAAAGCTCGCTCAGGCCGATCAGCCCCAGGATCAGCCACCCGCGGCCGCGATCGCCGGCCTCGGCGACGACCTTGATGCCCAGGGCCTTGGAGAGGGTGTAGCCCAACACCTGGCTCAGGATCAGGGTGGCCTTGAAGTCCAGGGCGAAGGGCCAGCCGACGACATGGTCGTAGGTCGCGGCGGTGAACGGCTTGCGAAACGCGTACATGCAGAAATAGGTCACGAACGCGAACGACAGGGCCCAGGGGGCGACCAGGCCGCGACGCCGTCGCAGAAGGTTTCTCAGGCCGTCCATCGTTTCCCCCGCGCGCCGTCAGAAACTAGAGCGTGATAGCCGAAAGTGTGAGCGGTTTCGGCGATTATCACGCTCTAAATGTTTGATTTGGAGCCTTATTTTTCCGCTCGAATGATTCCATTCGAGCGGATAAGGCTCTAGGCCGCCCGGGCGCAGGCGCGCAGGGCGTCGCGCCAGGTCTCCAGGCCCGGCACGATCTTGCCGAGCACCTTGGCGGCGTCATCGGCCTCGCGGAGCAGCAGGGCGTCGTCGCGATGAGGGTCTTCGGCGAAGCGGGCGACTTCCTCGGCGGTCATGTCGCCGCCCTGGGCCTCGAAGCTGCGCACGCTGGTGGGCGACAGGCATTGGCGATAGTCCGGCTGGGTCGTGACCATGTACCGCTTGGCGGCGACATGCAGGGCGACGAGGGCGTTGACCCGATCGTTCATCAGGCCGCGCAGCGCGTCGGCGCCGAACTCGGCGTGGTCGCGAATGTGGCATAGGCCATGCGCCACATCGTGCAGCAGGCCGGCGACCTGCAGCTCGACATCGTCGGGCTTCATCGCCTTCAGCACGGCCGCGCACTGCAGGCCGTGGTCCAGTTCGCTCAGCTCGGGCGCCTCGCAGGGGCGGTTCGCCATCTCCTCCAGATAGGCGTCGAGCGCCTCGAGCGTGGGGAAATAGGGCTTGGTCTCCGTCATCGGACGCTCCTGGCTTCGGGCTGGTGACGCCCTCTATCAATCATGATTATGGATATCAATACAGGTATTATTACATAAGTCGATGATTGGGCGTTCCTGAACGCGCGCGGCCAGGCGACCGCGCGTCGCTGTCGCGGCGAATATAGGCGGTATCGGGACGGTTTTCGGGTGAAGCGCGCGTCCAGGCGCCGCGCCATCACATTAGGTTCATCGATTTTGACGTATATCATAATCAACAATATCGATCCAAAAGGCGACGCCGCGCGCGTCAGGCAAACCCTGGGGGCTTCAATGAACAGGTTCGGACCATCGCTCTTCGTCATCGCGGCCGCGCTCGCCGCGACCGCCAGCCCGGCGCGCGCCGAGGCGCCGGAGACCTCTCCGGCGGCGACGACCGCTTCGCGAAGCGTCGAGGAAATCGTCGTCACCGCCCAGCGGCGCGAGGAGAAGCTGCAGACCGTCCCGGTCTCGATCCTGGCGTTCACCACCAAGCGGATCGAGCAGCTGAACGCGGTCAGTCTCGACAATCTCGAGCGCGCCGCGCCGGGCGTCACCTTCGCCGTCAACCGGGCCAAGACCGTGGGCCAGATCGGCATGCGCGGCGTGGTCGACTACGCCAGCACGCCTGGCTACGACGCGCGCGTGGGCGCCTATCTGGACGGCGTCTATATCAAGCGGTCCTACGCCGATAACCAGACCTTGCTGGGCATGGAGCGGGTGGAATTCCTCCGGGGCCCCCAGGGCACGACGTTCGGCATGAACACCGACGCCGGGGCGATCAGCTTCACCACCCGCAAGCCCGACCTGAACGCCCTGGGCGGCGAGGCTGTCGCGGAGGCCGGAAGCTTCGGCCACCGCCGGTTCGGCGCGCGCGCGAACCTGCCGCTGATCAAGGACAAGCTGGCCCTGGCCGTCACGCTGACCAGCGAGACCTCGGACGGCTTCATCGACAACATCTATCTCAACCGCGCCTATGGCGGGGTCGATCGCAAGTCCGCGCGCGCCCAGCTGCGCTATCGGCCGAACGACAATATCGATATCAATCTGCAGTATTCGGGCCTGTGGGACGACAACAAGTCGATCTGGACCATCGGCGTCTGGTCGCCGGCCCAATGGGCCAGCTTCCAGAAGCTCTATCCGAAGTTCAGCGGTCTGCCGCTGCCGGGCGCCCTGCAGATCGCCGACGGCAGCGACCAGGGCGAGACGGGGCGGTCGCAATTCTTCATCGGCACGGTCGACTGGCGTCTGGGCGACGGGCTCAAGCTGACCTCGATCAGCGCCTATCAGTCCGAGCGCTTCCAGCAGATTTCCGACGCCACCGACCTGCCGGCCTCGGGCCGGGTCTACGACCTCAACCAGACTTCGCGCCAATTCAGCCAGGAACTGCGCCTGGCCAGCGACTCGGCCCAGCCGCTCAGCTTCATCGCCGGCCTGTACTTCCAGGACGGCAAGAACGGCGCGAACACCCGCTATTATCTGGGTTCGGAATTCGCGGCCCTGACCTTCTGGAGCCGCGGCGTCGCCGAGGCCGTCATTCCCGCCGCCGTGTCGGTTTCGCCGCTGCGGCTTTACAACAACACCGTGATCCGCGCGCCCGCGACGGTGTCGGACCAGTCCTACGCGGCCTACGGCTCGCTGCTCTACCGGCCCGCGTCCAATGTCGAGATCGAGACGGGCGGGCGCTATTCGGTGATCCGCAAGACGCTGGAGCATTTCTCGGAAAACGATCCTCTGCGCGCCGATCCGACCAACGCGGCCAACCTGGCCTACGCCGCCTTCGGCCAGTTCCCCGACCAGACCGACAAGCAGACCTTCACGGCGTTCACGCCCAAGGTCTCGATCAGCTATCACCCCAGCCGCGACGCGACGCTATTCGCCAGCGCGTCCAAGGGGTTCAAGGCGGGCGGCTGGAACACCGGCGTCGTCACCCAGGCGGTGTTCGACGCGGGGCTGCGGCTGGGCGACGAGTCCTCGGTCAATTACGAGATCGGGCTCAAGTCCGAATGGTTCGACCGCCGCCTGCGGTTCAACGTGACCGGCTTCCTGGAGGACTTCACCGGCTTCCAGGTGTCGCAGTGGACCCCCACCGTGACCGGATCGTCGGTCGCGCGCCTAGCCAACGCCGGCAAGGCCCGCTCGAAGGGCGTCGAGGCCGAGCTGGAGGCGATCCCGCTGCAAGGCCTGAGCCTGACCGCCAACTTCACCTATAACCGCGCCCGGTTCACCGAATTCGCGAACTGCAACGGCCTCAACACCAGCTGCACCGGCAACCGGCTGCCCTACGCGCCGGATTACAAGCTGTATCTGGCCGCGACCTATGAGCGGCCGATCACGGGGACGCTGAACGCCTTTGTCGGCGGCGGCTATTCCATGGAGACCTCGTCCTATTCCAACGTGGTCAATGTCGCGCGGGAATATATCCCCCGTCACAGCTCCATCGAGGCCAAGATCGGCGTGGCGGCCATGGACGAGCGCTGGTCGCTGACGGTGTTCGGCGCCAACCTCGCCGACCATCTGAACCAGGTCTATTCGCAGAGCGGCGCCTATGGCGACCAGATCCGGTTCTTCCGCGAACCGCGATCCTATGGCGCGACCTTCAAGCTGCGCTATTGATCGAAGGTCCGGTCACGGCGCGACGCCGTGGCCGGACGCCTTTGTCATAGCCCGCTTCCGGAGCCTTGAGACCGTGCGGAACCTGGATCCGACAGACGATCTCGTTCGCGGCGTCGTGAGCCGCGCGCGAACCTCGGAGGGCCTTCGGCTATCGCGGCTGCCGGCCGCCGCCGAGGGACGGGACCCCGATCCTCAGTTGGTGCTGACGGCGAGCATGGCGGCCGGGATGCGACTGCGGGTCGACAGCGACACCCGCGCGCTGGAGCTGGACGTCGAGGCGGCGGGCCTGCGCTATGTCGGGGGCGAGCGTCGGCGGGTCGCCTTCGACCTGTTCGTCGACGATCGCCTGTTCGAGCGCCGCGTCGTGTCCGAAGGGCCGACGCTGCTGGTCGATTTCGGGTCCTCGCCGCCGGGGGTGATCCAGGAGGCGGGACCGACGACCCGCCTTCGCTTCGAGGGCTTGCCGCCCGGCTTGAAGCGGCTGGAACTGTGGCTGCCCCAAAACGCCGCGATCACCCTGAAGGCCCTGCGGATCGACGCCGAGGCGACGGCCTCGCCGCCATCTCCCGGCCGGCGATCCTGGCTGCACTACGGCAGCTCGATCAGCCACGGCAAGGAGGCCGACGGCCCCAGCGACTGCTGGCCCGCGATCGTGGCGCGCGCGTTGGACCTGGATCTCACCTCGCTGGGCTACAGCGGCAACTGCCTGCTGGAGGGCTTCGTCGCCCAGGCCCTGGCGCGAAGCGACGCCGACATCCTGACGCTGGAAATCGGCGTCAACGTGGTCAGCAGCGACGCCATGCGCGAGCGCGCCTTCATTCCGGCGATCCACACCTTTCTCGACATCCTTCGCGACGCGCGCCCGGATGTTCCGATCCTGGTGATCTCGCCGCTCTACGCGGGCGTTCTCGAAAACCATCCCGGACCGGCGCGACGCGGCGCGCGGGGGATCGAGGCGGTGTCCCGTCCCGCCGGCTTGGCCGAGGGCGCGCTGACCGGGGCCTCGACCCGACACGTGCTCGAAGGTCTGGTCGAGCGGCGCCGGGCCGGGGGCGATCGGCGGCTGCATTATCGCGACGGCCGCGCGCTGCTCGGCGAAGCGGACGCCGGCCTGCTGGTCGACGGCCTTCATCCATCCGACATCGGACAAAAGCTGATCGGGCGTCGCGCCACGCCGATCGTCGATCGCCTGCTGTCAGGTGACTGAAGCGGCGGGGCGGTCGGCGCGGGCGCCTTGCGCGGCGGGCAAAAGCGACGGCGAGCCAGGCTGCTTGCGCTCGGTCAGGTCGACGAAGGCGCGCACCGCGGGCAGGTCGCTCAGCGTTTCCGGATAGATCAGATAGGTGCCCGCGAAGATCCGCGGCTCGATCGGGATGAAGCTGACCCGGGAGTCGAAATTGGCCTCGGAGTTGAAGACGATCCCCGCGCCGACGCCGGCCGCGACCGCCTCGCGAACGCTTTCGCGGCCATGAAGGGTCAGGCGGATGTCGGGCGTCAGGTTCTTTTCGGCGCAGGCGCTCTCGAAGATCCGTCGCGTGATCGATCCTTGCTCCCGCATGACCAGGGGCAGGGCGGCGACGGTGTCGAGGTCGATCGCCGAGCGGCCCGCCAGCGCGTCGCCGGCCGGCAGCCAGGCGCACAGGTGGATGGCCTCGATCAGGCGGCAGTTGAAGTCGGTCACCGCCTGGGGCAGGCCGGCGACCGCGATGTCGATGCGGTTCTGCTCCAGCAGGCCCAGCAGATCGTCCGAATTGCCGGCGATGGTGTGGACGTCGACGCCCGGATGGGCGCGCATGAAGGCGCCGATCAGCGACATGGCGCAGCGGGGCGCGCTGATGCCGATCCGGATCTGTCCCAGCTCTAGCTGCTTGAACTGGTCGAGGCTGGCCTCCAGCTCGTTCACGCGGCTCAGGATGATCCGCACGCGCGTATAGACGTCCCGGCCGATCGAGGTCAGCTCGGGCTTGGGGCGGCGGTGGAACAGCGTCGCGCCCAGCATGTCCTCCACGGCGGCGATCTGGAACGAGACCGTCGGCTGGGCGATCTCCAGCAGCTTGGCGGCGTTGGAAAAGCTGCCGGTCTCGGCGACGGTCACGAAGGTCCGCAGCACCTGCAGGCTCAGCGCCCCCAAGCCGCGCTTGCCGTCTTTCTTCTGTTCCATCCAAAACTCCGATACGCGCCCAGGTCCGCGGACCGCCCGAGCCGGGGGTTTCCATCGACGCGCGAGGCGCGATCATGCCGGGCGGCGCGTCCCGCGCCAACCCTCATTCCAATCAACATACATAATCATACGTGTGACATATATTAAGTTCATATATTAAGAGAGCTTCAAAACGAGGGGGAATCCGATGCGTTCGCTGATGCGGTTCGCGGCCATGGTCGCCGCGCTGACGATGGCGTCCAACGCCATGGCCAAGGGCCATTCGCTGGTGGTGATCTCGATCGACGGGATGCGTCCCAGCGAGATCACCGATCCGAACGCCGGCGATCCGGACCTGCCCTATCTTCGCGGGTTTCTGAGCGGGGGCAGCTATGCGGACTCGGTTCGCAACGAAACCCCGACCCTGACCCTGCCCAACCATGTCTCGCTGGTCACCGGGGTCGCGCCCGAACAGCATGGCGTGGTCGACAACATCGTGTTCGATCCGATCCATCCGGGCGCCAACCAATTCTATTGGTACGCGCAGGACATCCGGACCCCGACGCTGTGGACCCAGGTCCGGCAAGCCGGCGGCAAGGTCGCCAGCGTCAACTGGCCCGTCACGGTCGGGGCAGACATCGACTACAACATCCCCCTCTATTGGCGCGATCAGACCCCGGAGGACGTCAAGCTGATCCGGGCCATGTCGACGCCCGGCCTAGTCGACGAGTTGGAGAAGAAGACCGGCTTCAAGCTCGCCCAGGCGATCATGCACATGCCGGACTCCGATCGCGTGGCGGGCCGTTTCGCCGCCGAGATCCTGAAGTCGCGGCGTCCCCGACTTCTGTTGATCAACTTCTCGGCCTTCGACATGGCCCAGCACCTGTTCGGTCCGGGCAGCCCGCAGGCCAAGGCGGCCCTGCGCAATGTCGACCAGGTCGTCCGCGACTTGGCCGAGGCGGCCAAGGCGGCCGATCCCGACGCCGTGGTGGCGGTGGTGTCCGACCACGGCTTCGCGCCGCTGCACGACGACGTGAACCTGCTGAAGGCCTTCGCCGACGCGGGTCTGGCGCGGTTCAGCGCCGACAAGAGCCAGGTCGAGTCCTGGGACGCCCTGCCATGGGGCGGCGCGACGGCCGCGGTGTATCTGGCCCGGCCGGAGGATCCCGACCTGCGCGGCCGGGTTCGCGCGTTCCTCTCCACGCTGAAGGCTGACGCGTCGTTCCATATCCGCCAGGTGGACGACCTCACCGAGACGCCCGCCTACGCGGCGGGCCACGCGCCCGCGTTCCGCGTCGGCTTCGAGATCGGTTTCGAGATGGGCCGCGACGCCAATGCGCCGCCGGTGTCGCCGAGCCGCTATCGGGGGATGCACGGCTATCCCGCCAGCTATCCGGAAATGCGCTCGTCGTTCTTCATCCAGGGCGCCGATATTCCCAAGGGGCGCGACCTCGGGGTCATCCGCATGGAGAGCATCGCCCCGACCCTGGCCGCCGTGATGGGCTTGCCGAGCACGGGCGAGAACCTCCTCAAGTCGGAGCGCCCGCCCGTCCGGTAAGGCGGGCGCGCCCGGCTCGGCGCTAGCCATTCTTTGCGTGTGGATCGAGGCCGTGCGTCGCGAATGGCGCTGGCCCGGGCGACCTTCGACCAAGCCTCGGGATGCCGCGAACGCGGTGTCGGCAATCGTTTGCCTTTGCGGTCGCTTTCTTTTACACCGGCCAGGCTGGAGCCCGCCATCATCCAGCCGACCGGGAGAGCGCATGTCCAGTGTCATTCCTTTAGCGATCAGCGCCGAACGGGCCGTTCCAGATCGCTGGACGGCGGCCGACGTGGCGCGGATCGACCCTCTGGCCATGAGCGCGGCGCCCTTGATCGGCGAGCGCGAAATCGTTCGCGTGAGCGCCGAATTGGACATCTGGGACGCCTGGCCGCTCCAGATCCAGACGGGCGCGCCGATGGTGTTCGAGGACGGCGCGACGCTCTGGATGGCTCTGGCCGCGCCTCGCTTCGAGGATCCCGACGATCGGCACGGACACGCCCGAATTCATCTGTTTCGGCGCGACGCGGCGGGTTGGTCGCCCCTCGGCCCGGCGATGCCGGAAGGATTCTCGCCGGGGAGCCGGGAATGGTCGGGCTCGGCCGTCGTGGACGCGGACGGGCGGGCCCTGACCCTCTATTTCACGGCGACGGGCCGGCGCGGCGAGACCGCCCCGACGTTCGAGCAGCGGCTTTTCAGCGCCCGCGCCAGCCTCGAGACGTCCGGTGATCGACCCAGGCTGTTCGACTGGAGGGACTTGCGCGAGGTCGTCGAGCGCGACGCGGCCCACTACATGGCTAGCGATGGCGGCGTGGGGGTCATCGGGACCATCAAGGCGTTCCGCGATCCCGCCTATTTCCATGACCCCCGCGATGGCGGCCATTACCTTTTCTTCGCCGGCTCGGCGGCGGGCGGGGCGGCTTTCAACGGTGTGATCGGCGCGGCCCTCTCCTCCTCGGGCAAGGCCGATGACTGGCGTCTGGCTCCGCCGCTGATCGATGCGACGGACGTCAACAACGAGCTCGAACGGCCGCATGTCGTCATGGCGGGGGGGCTCTATTACATGTTCTGGTCGACCCAGACCCACGTGTTCGCGCCGACTCTGCGCCATGCCCCGACGGGCCTTTATGGCATGGTGTCCGAACATCCGATGCAAGGCTGGCGGCCCCTGAACGGGACGGGGCTGGTCTTCGCCAATCCGCCCGCCGCCCCGCGTCAGGCCTATAGCTGGTTGGTGCTGCCGGACCTGTCGGTGATCAGCTTTATCGACGACTGGGGGCGTGGCCGCGAGGCGACCGGCGCGCGTCGCTTCGGAGCCACTTTCGCGCCCGCGCTGCGGCTGCGATTGGCTGGCGATCGGGCTGAACTGGACGTCTAGCGCCGGCCCGGTCCCGTGGCGACCGGGCAATGTTGGAAGCAATCGATTGCTAGGGCGATCTCGACGCTGTCTCGAAAAGGCTTTCGTCATTGTTCCGGCGCCGGTCAGCCGGAGGGGCTCCTCGACACCGCCCGCCCTCCAACGGATGTTGGAATCGACCTAGATCGACACTCCGAAGTTCTGGGGCGCTGGTCTTGACGAAGAGACCGCCTTGCCGTCCGCTGAACCACCCAACGTGTTTCATTGAGGTTGCCTTGCCCCCGAAGACTAGGCCCGGCTCGAAGACGGCCGGCGCTAGACCTCAGAATATCCAGGAGTTGGCCCGGATCGCTGGCGTATCGACCGCGACCGTGTCTCGCGCCCTGACGGGCGCCGGCCACCTGTCGGCGGCGACGCGCGAGCGTATTCAAAAGCTGGCCGCCGAGCTGCAGTTCAAGCCCAGCACGACGGCGCGCAATCTGCGGATCGGGCGGACCGGGGCGATCGGCGTGGTGGTGCCTCTGGGTCACGAGCGAACCCAGCATCTGTCCGATCCCTTCTTCATGACCCTAATCAGCTATGTGGCCGATCGGCTGGCCGACCAGGGCTACGACGCCCTGCTCAGCCGCGTCGTGCCCAGCGACGGCGACTGGCTGGACCGTATCGCCCAATCTGGCCGGGTCGACGGCATCATCGTCATTGGACAGTCCGATCAGGCGCGGGTGCTGGACCAGACCGCCAAGACCTACAGGCCGATGGTCGTCTGGGGCTCTCAGATCGCCGGACACGCCTATCACACCGTCGGCAGCGACAACCGTCTGGGCGGACGCATGGCGACGGAACATCTGATCGCCCAGGGGTGCCGTAAGCTGGCCTTCTTCGGCGATCCCAACGCCCCCGAGGTCGAGGAGCGGCTGCGCGGGTTCCGCGACGCGATCGAGGCCGCGGAGGGCGTGGCCGGGGCGCTGTTGCCCGTCCACTTCGTGCCGCAGATGGCTCTGACGACCATCTCTGACTATCTGGGGATCGCCGATGGCGTCGACGGCATTTTCGCCGCGTCGGACACCATCGCCATGATGACGATCCAGGCGCTGGCCGATCGCGGTCGCGCCGTGCCCGCCGACGTCAAGGTCGTCGGCTTCGACGACCTTGACGTCGCGCGTCATACCCTGCCGCCTCTGACGTCCGTCCGGCAGGATCTGGACAAGGGGGCCAAGGCCCTGGTCGATACGCTGCTGGCGCTTCTGCGCGACGAGGACGCGCCGTCGGTGCTTCTGACGCCGACGCTCGCCCCGCGGGCTTCGACGGGCGCGGGCGACCGTTAGGATCTATCGCTCAATCGGCCGCGACGTCGTGGTCTTGCGCGGCGAGATGACGGGATTGGTTGACGGGCAATCGATTGCCGTACACTGTGCCGGGGTCGCCGAAAGCTACGCCTAGAGCGCGTTATCCGCTTCGAATGGTTCCATTTGACGCGCGAGACTCTAGGGCCCAGGCGCAACGCCCGCCGTCCACGAGCGGGAGATGATACGCGGCGCCGCGGCGTTGGGGAGAAAAAGGCGATGCAAGATCTTACGGCGGCCACCGTCGATGGGATGGAGAGCGGGCAGGGCGTCAAAGTCGCCGTCCCAGGCTTCGTCTCGGCTTTCCTTCTCAAGAGCCGCCTGGCCATCCGCCACCCCGCCGGCGCGGCGCGCGACGCCGGCTGGACATGCGCCGACAAAGGGCTCCTGACTTGAAGAGCGCGAGCGACTCCATGAGCGCCAAGCACGGCCACTTCGCGTTGTCGCGACGCCTCGTCCTGGGCGCGGGTCTGGCCGTGGCGGGCGGCGGCCAGGCCCTCGCCGATCGCGAACCGTTGAAGCCGCCGCCGGCGCTGGGACCGCTGCCCGCGAGTTGGGCGCGCGCCGAGGCGATCGCCCTCTGGCCGGGCGCGGCGCCGAACGGTCCCTTCAAGGCCCAGCCCGTTCCCGCCGACTTTCCGCCGGGCTTCTTTCGCAACGTCGCCCAGCCGTCGCTGCACGTATTCCGGCCCGCCAAGAGCAACGGCAAGGCGGTGCTGATCGCGCCGGGCGGGGCCTATAGTTTCGTCGTCGGCACTCATGAGGGCGTGGCCGTCGCCGAGGCCCTCGCCGCGCGAGGCTATACCGCCTTTGTCCTGATCTACCGGTTGCCGGGAGAAGGCTGGAGCGACTTCTGGAACGTTCCGCTGCAGGACGCGCAGCGGGCCCTGAGGCTGGTTCGCGCCAACGCCAGGCGGTTCGGCTTCGAGCCTGGGCGGGTCGCCGCGCTCGGCTTTTCGGCCGGCGGGCACTTGATCGCCTCGCTGGCCACGGAACACGCCGAGACCCTGTACGCCCCGCGCGACGAGGCCGACGCGCTCAGCGCGCGACCCGCCGCGGTCGGTCTGATCTATCCGGTGATCACCTTGGCGCTGCCCTACGCCAATCCGCAGACGCGCCTTTCGCTGCTGGGACCCGCGCCCACGGAGGATCTGGTCGCGCGCCGCTCGCCCCAGCGCCATGTCTCGGCCGAGACGCCGCCGTGTTTCCTGACGCACGCCTTGGACGACACGGCCGTCCCTCCGGAAAATAGTCTGATGATGCTCGAGGCCCTGCGTAAGGCCGGCGTCCGCGCGGAGGCGCATTTCCTGGAGGAGGGCGGACACGGATTTGGCCTGGGCTCGCCCAACGCGCCCGACGGCCGGTGGCTGGACCTGTTCGACTTGTGGCTCCAGCGCGCCGTCGCCGGCTGAAGCCCGTCCGCCGCCCAGGCCGTGGACCCCACATCAAGACGATCGAGACGCCTTTGAACGCGTCCACGGAGGAAAGACGCATGGAAGACGCGCTGAAGCCCAGACTGCCCTGGCTTCGCATCGTGGAGATGAACCTTGGCTTTCTGGGCCTGCAGTTCAGCTTTGGCCTGCAGCAGTCCAACATGGCGCCGATCTATTCCTATCTCGGAGCCCACGAGGCCGCCATTCCGCTTCTGCAACTGGCCGGTCCAGTGACGGGCCTGCTGGTCCAGCCCATCATCGGCGCGATGAGCGACCGCACCGTCACGCGTTGGGGGCGGCGGACGCCCTATTTCGTGTTCGGGGCGGTGCTGTGCGCCGTCGGGCTGTTCTTCATGCCGCTGTCCCCGACCATTCTGGCGGCCGTCAGCCTGCTGTGGATCCTGGACGCGGGCAACAACATCACCATGGAGCCCTACCGGGCCTATGTCAGCGACCGGCTGTCCACGGAGCAGAGGCGTTTTGGCTTTCTTTCGCAGAGCGCCTTCACGGGCCTGGGCCAGATGCTGGCCTATCTGGCGCCGAGCTTCATGGTCAACATGCTGGGCTTCGACATCAACGCGGTGGACGCCCACCGCATCCCGGTGATCACCCGCGTGGCGTTCACGGTGGGCGCGGTGCTGTCGCTGACGACGATCCTGTGGTCGATCTTCCGCGTGCCCGAGCTGCCGCTGAGCGATGAGCAGAAGGACCGGCTCAAGGCCTTGCCCCTGACCGCGACCGCGACGCTGCGCGAGATCTGGGACGCGATCGTCACCATGCCGGCGACGATGCGCAAGCTGGCGCTGATGAGCCTGTTTCAGTGGTACGCCATGTTCGGCTACTGGAACTACGTGATCTACTCGATCAGCCGGTCGGTCTATGGCGAGGCCAATCCGCTGTCGGAGAGTTTCCGCAGGGCCGTGCTGGATAACGGCCAGGTCGGCGGCTTCTACAATGGCGTGGCCTTCGTCGCGGCCTTCGCCATGGCCCCGCTGACCCGGCGGTTCGGGGCCGCGGCCATGCACGCCTTTTGTCTGTTGGCGGCCGGCCTGGGCATGTTCGCCATACCCCATGTCACTCAGAAGGTCTGGCTGTTCGCGCCGGCCATCGGGGTCGGGCTGGGCTGGGCCAGCATCATGGGCAATCCCTACATCATCCTGTCGGAGAGCATCCCGCCCGAACGCACCGGCGTCTATATGGGCATTTTCAACATGATGATCGTGACGCCGATGCTGTTGAACGCGGTCACCATGCCCCTCTATTTCGACAGCCTGCTGGCCGGCGATCCGCGTCGCGTGCTGATGCTGTGCGGGGCGCTGATGGGCGCGGCGGCGATGTGCGTGCTCTGGGCGGGGCGGTCGGCCGGCGCGCGGCCGGCGGCGGCCTAGAACCCTTTTTATCCGATCTGATTGGATCAATCAGATCGGAAAGGGCGCCAGCAGGAAGGCGAGCGCTTCGTCGAGGCGCTCGCGCCACGCCCCTTCGTCGTGGCCGACGCCGCCGTAGACGCGAACGCGAAGATCCTTGTCCTCGACGTAGCCCAACGCGTCCAGCGCGCCGACCAAGGCGGCGTGCGATGGCGGATAGAAGCGATCGATGCTCAGCGCGCTTCTGTCCAACCAAAGGCGATGCGACCCCGCGCGCGGCATATGGCGTCGGGCGAACACGCCCACGGCGCGCGCGACGTCCTCCGCGAAGCCCGCCGGCAGGGGCTCGGTCTCCGTCACGGGCAACAGGCTGAAATGGGCCGACAGCATGGCCGCGCCCGCGAAAGTCTCGGGATATCGCGCCAGCAGCTCCGCCGCCGCCACGGCCCCCATCGAAGACCCCGCGAGGAAAGCGCCCGCCCGTCCGGGCGAGGTGGCGAAGGCGTCTTCGATCAGAGGCTTGATCTCTTCGACCAGCATCCGGGCGTAGGCCGCTGACTTCGGCGCGCCAGGCCAGGCGTCGAGGATCGCCTGACGCGCTGGCGCCGCGAGTTGCTCCAGGATCAGCGCGGGGGCGTACTCGGCGAAGCGCTCGTGCGTGCAGGCGACGCCCACGACCATGATCGGCGCGATTCGCCCCGCGTCGATCAGTCGTGACAGGCAGGCGTCCGCCTCCCAGGCCACGCCGAACGGCACCAGCCGAGCATCGAACAGGTTCTGGCCGTCCTGCATGTAAAGCACCGGCAAGGGCGCGTCGTCGTCCACCCCATCGGGCCTCCAGACATAGAGGTCGCGGGCCGCGCGATCGCGGGATACGAAGCCGCGCAAAACGCGCAGTTGGCCGCGTCCGCTCGGCGAGGGGAGGCTGGTCCAGCCTTTGGGCGCGCGCTCCGGCGCGCCCGGCGTGGCTCTGGGCATTGACGCGCTCCTGATCCCGGGCGCGTCAGCGGCCCAGATGTTTGTCGAAGAACTTCAACATCACATCGTAGGCCTGGCGCGATTCCGGCACGTCGGCATTGTAGAAGAATCCGTGGAACAGGCCTTCCCAGACGTGGAGATCGGCCTCGACGCCCAACCGGACCAACTGGGTGTGGGTATAGACGGTCGAGCTCAGCTCGAAGCCTCGGGTGGCGGTGATCAGCAGGGTCGGGGGGAATTGGCGAAGAACCTCGTCCGAGGCGGTCGGCGACACCAGGGGATCCTTGACGCTCACGCCGGCGAGATAGGGTAGGGCGGAACCCTCCGAGGCCGGGCGGGCCGGCGGCCAGGGCGCTGGCGGACGGGCGTCGCCCAGCGGACCGGTGAAGAAGTCGGCGTCGCCGCCGAAGCCCGACGGCGACAAGGTCGCGCCCGCGCAGAAGATGCCGATCGCGCCGGGACGCGGCAGGCCGTGGGCCTGGAACCAGGCGACCGACATGCCGGTCAGCATGCCGCCCGCCGAGCAGCCATAGATGCCGATGTTCTTGGCGGGGTAGGTTTTCAGCAGTTCGCGATAGACCGAGGCCACGTCCTCGCTAGCGGCCGGGAAGTGATGTTCCGGCCCTTGTCGGTAGTCCACGGCGACAACGCGAATGCGTCCCAGGCTGGTCAGGGGCAGGGACTCAAGCTCGCCGCAACCCTGGAAGCAGCCCATGAAGCCGCCGCCATGCAGATTGATCAGCACGCGGGCGCGGTTCTCGGGCGATACGCCGCCCTTGGGCGTGTAGTCATAGACGTGCACGCCGCCAATCTTGGCATCGACCCGGTCGTGGGGAAACAGAACGCGCTGCCGGGCCAGATAGGATTCCATGAAGATCGGAACCCCGTCCTTTTGCGCCAGCAATTCGGGCTGCTGCATCTGGCGCAGGTGCTCGGCCATATAGGCCTTGGCCTCGGGCGACAGCAGGCTCGAGACCGGAACGCTCATGGCCGGCGCCTGGACGGTTCCGTCTGGATCGACCCGCACCGGCGAGGGCTTACGATCCTGGGCCGCGGCGACGCTGGCCGCCAAGGCAAGCAGGGCGATCACCGTCGCCTTGACCGCACCGCGCCCGCGCGCGTTTCGGGTTTCCATCTCGTCTTCTCCCTACGGTCGGTCCGGGCCGTCGATTGGTGTTTCGTCTCGCGCCGCGGCGTCGGCTGGATCGAACTAAAAACGCCTCGGTAATCGATTGCAAGTTTCTTCTTCGCGGGGGTTGTAATCGATTGCCTTTTCGGGGATCACTTTAGGGAGGAGCCGAAGTGCTCCGAGTCGGGGAGGCTAATTTGGCCGTATCGAGACGCGATTTGCACGCGATGATGCTGGGCGCCGCGGTCGCCGCGGGCGCGACCCCGTCCTTGGCGGGCGTCAGCCCGAGCGGCGAGGATCTTCTGGCCAATGTCGATCCGGAGCTGCGGGACGCGGCCCGCGCGCTGCTGGCCAAGCCTCAACCGAACTGGACCGTGCCGCAGCTTCTGGCCTTGCGCGCTCATTTGCCCCCGCCGCCAAAGCCCCTGGCCAGTCCGGCCGTGGAGCGCCGCGTCGTTCCCGGCGCTCCAGGCGGGCCGGACGTGCCCGTGCAGATCATCGGCGCCGTCTCGAGCGCCAAGCCGCGACCGGCGTTGCTGCATATCCATGGCGGCGGGTTCATCCTGGGGCGTCCCGAGGACGCCACGCCTGTTTGTCAAACCATCGCCGCGGAGCTGGATTGCCTGGTGGTCAATGTGGACTACAGGCTCTCTCCCGAAACGCCTTTTCCGGGCCCGGTCGAGGATTGCTACGCGGCGCTAGCGTGGCTGCATCGTAACGCGGCGGCGCTGGGCGTTGATCGCGACCGCATCGCGGTGATGGGCGAAAGCGCCGGCGGAGGCTTGGCGGCGATGGTCGCCATCGCCGCGCGCGATCGCCGCGAAGTGAAGTTGCGCTATCAGGTCCTCATCTATCCCATGCTCGACGATCGCACCGGCAGCACGCGGCGGGTTCCGCCGTCCATAGGCCGCATCGGCTGGAACGAGGCCGGCAATCGCTTTGGCTGGTCGTGCTTCCTGGGCGCCCCCGCTGGCAAGGGCCAGCCGCCCCGCGGCGCCTCGCCGGCGCGCGTGGCCGACCTGAGCGGCCTAGCGCCGGCCTTTATCGGCGTCGGCGGCATCGACCTCTTTGTCGAGGAGGATCTCGAATACGCGCGACGCTTGGTGCTCGCGGGCGTGCCGACCCAGTTCCAGCTCACGCCCGGCGCCTATCACGGGTTCGATTTCGTGGCGCCGCAAGCCCGACCGTCCAAGGCGTTCACCGCCGCGTGGATGAGCGGGCTGCGCGCCGCGTTCGCCTGATGTGAGCGGAGACCGGCGCGCGAGAGAGGCTCATGCGGGGTGTCGCGAAGAGCGCGGCAATCGATTACATTCATATCGCTAGACAATAAAAATGGGGAGGTATCGTCGTGAGAAAGACTGAATTCAACACGCGTTCGCGTTCAGCGCTTTGGCGTGGAGTTAGCCTGGCGGCCCTAGCCGGCGCGTTCATCGCCGCCGCCGGCGGTCCGGCTCTGGCCCAGCAAGCCCAGGGCGACGCGGCGACGCCGGAAAAGCTCGACGAGGTGGTGGTCACCGCGCTCAAGGGGGGCTCTCAGGTCATCGCGCGGGCGCCCGTCGCGATCCAGGCCTTCTCCGAGAAGGTGCTCACCGAGCGCGGGGTGCGCGATGGCGCGGACCTGATCCAGATGATCCCGGGCGCGTCGCAAGCCCAGGAAATTGGCGCGGGCTACCGCATCTTCTCGTTCCGGGGCTCGGGCGCCGGCGGACCGGTCGGCGACGGCATGATCGGCTATTATCTGGACGATACCCCGTTTGGCGTTCCCAACAATCAGGCCGCGCCGCCGCTGCAATATTTCGACATCGAACGGGTGGAAGTGCTGCGCGGGCCGCAAGGCACGCTGTACGGCTCGGGCTCGATGGGCGGCGCCATCATCTATCGCACCAAAAATCCCAGCCTTAGCCGGATGGGCTTCACGGCCGAAAGCGAACTGTCGGGGACGCGCGAGGCGGGAGATCCCAACTATCGCGTGGCCGGCGCGGTCTCGATCCCGATCATCGAGGACAAGCTGGGGCTGCGCGTCAGCGGCGGCTATGACAAGCGGGCCGGCTACAACGACATCTATCAGGGGGCTCCGGTGGGGACGCCCTACAAGACGGACGCCAACGGCGTCATCGCCAAGAATCTCCAGGCGGTGCTCTTGTGGAAACCCACCGACCTCACCACCGTGCGACTGCGCGCTTGGCGGTTCAGCACCGACCAAGACTATCTGAACGTCATGAATTCGGTGGATCCGCCCTACGCGGCCTATCAGGGCACGGTCAACGGCTATGATCGTCGGCGCGCGAACTACTACTCGGCGACCATCACCCATGCGTTCGATGGTCTGACGTTGACCAACGCCACCTCATACCAGAAGTCGCTGCCGGGCGGCTTTGGCGTGGCGCTGAACCTTGGCGCGCCGCTAGGGATCGGCACGCTGATCAATGGCGGCGACGCCAACAGCTTCGTGAACGAGTTCCGCCTCGCCACATCCGGCGATGGCCCGCTGCACTGGGTGGGCGGGGCCTTCTACCAGAAGGCGCGCGGCCTCTATACCTTCTCCCTGAACTTTCCCACCCTGAAGCTGGGGGGAAGCACGATCACCCGCACGGAAAATGCCTCGGTGTTCTCGGAAGTCAGCTACGACCTGATGGGCGGCAAGCTGGTGCCTCTGTTGGGGCTCCGCTACTTCAAGGATGATCGCTCCTCGGAGTCCGTGACCAACGGTCAGTTGATCACGAGCCATGCCAAGCCGGACGCCCTGACCTGGCGGGCGAACCTGGCCTACTATCCGTCCGACAAGTGGATGCTGTTCTTCAACGCTGGCACGGGTTTCCGGAGCGGCATCCTGCAGTCGCAGGCCCAAGCCAACGCGGTGATCGCGGACGGCGTGCCGACCGGCGTTTCGTTGACGCCCGACAAGCTGCGGAACATCGAGATCGGCGCCAAGGGCAAGCTGTTCGACGACAAGCTCCACCTCTCGGTCAGCGCCTACGACATCAAGTACACAAACCTGCAGAGCGCCTTCAATACGTCGATCGGCCTGTCCGCCTTCGCCAATCTCGGCGACGCCAAGACGCAAGGGATCGATATCGAGGCGTCGTGGGACACCCCGATCGAGGGCCTCAACCTGGCCGTGGTTGGCAACGTCAACACCTCGGAGTTCACCAACGTCATCCCCGCCTTCGCCGCCGCCAATCCGCGGAACAAGAGCGGCCAGGAGCTTTTCAACACGCCGCCGTACAACTGGCGCCTGGATGTGAATTATCAAAAGACCATCGGGGCTTACGACGTGTTCGCCAACGCCTCGGCCACCGCCGTCGGCAAGGCGCGCAATAGTGATCCCACCGTCAACACGCTGAACCCCTACCAACTCTATCGCGCCAGCGTCGGGGTTCGGAAGGGCGCCTACACGGTCAAGCTCTTTGGCGAGAACCTGTCGGACGAGCGTGGGCCCACCGCCGCGAACGGCCCGACCCTGCTGGCCGGGCCGCGTCCGCGGACCATCGGCGTGAACCTGAGCTTGGACTTCAACTAGAGCGCGTCATGTTTAAGCGTGAGCCGACAAACAGGCTTTAGGCCCGAACGGATCAGCGCGGGCGCCGATGTCCGCGCTTGATCATTCTCCCAACTGAGGATGGGCGCGCCTGCCGTCGCGGGGATCGCGGCGGCGAAGCGGCCCTTTTCTCGCGCGGGGAGATGCGCCCCTGCCGCTCTCCCCGCGACTTTCTCTCTTTGGAAACCAGACGCATCCGTCGATGAGCGTCGCAGCGACCGAGGGTTCTTCCATGAGCGGTGTCTTCGAGGATCGCCGCGGCTCAGGTGTCGCGCGCCGCTCCATCCTGAAGGGCGCGGCGCTTGTCGCGGGCGCCCAGGGCGCGATGGCGGGGCCGGCGAGGGCGACGACCCGGGCCGCGAGGGCCGGCCTGACCGCCGGCGCGGGCGTGGCGCAAGCGGCCACCGCCTCTGGGCGCGTGGCCGGCTATGTTCGCGACGGGATAAACATCTTCAAGGGGGTGCCCTATGGCGCGCCCACGGGCGGGACGGGACGGTTCCTGCCGCCGCGCCCTCCGGAGCCCTGGACGGGCGCGCGCAGCGCGCGCCACTACGGACCCATCTGTCCCCAGGACCAGGGAACGGGTCGCCTGAACGACGAAGAAGCCTTTGTCTTTCAATGGAACGACGCCGTTCAGAGCGAGGATTGCCTAAGGCTCAATGTCTGGACGCCTGGCTTGGCGCCCTCGGGTCGACGGCCGGTGATGGTCTGGCTGCACGGGGGAGGCTTCGCGGCCGGCTCGGGGCACGACCTGCCCGCCTTCGACGGCGAGAACCTCGCGCGCCGCGGCGATGTGGTGGTCGTGACCCTGAACCATCGCCTGAATGTCCTGGGGTATCTCGATCTGTCCCATGTCGACGAGCGGTTCGCCCAGTCTGGCAATGTCGGCATGCTCGATATCGTCGCGGCCCTGGCGTGGGTTCGCGACAACATCGCCCAGTTTGGCGGCGATCCTGATCGTGTCCTGATCTTCGGTCAGTCTGGGGGCGGGGCCAAGGTCTCGACCCTGATGGGCATGCCCGCCGCCCGCGGTCTCTTTCATCGCGCCATCGTCATGAGCGGCTCGTTCAGCTGGGCCGTCTCCCAGGAGAAGGCGCGGCGCCTGACCGATCTGACCCTGGCCGAACTGGGCCTTTCGGCATCGGACGCGGCCCGCCTTCAGACCATGCCGCACGCGCGCCTTCTGGAGGCGGGGCAAAGAGTCCGGGCGCGGGTCAACAAGCCTTTCGACGGCTTCGTGGACGCCCGCCTTATCCCGAACCAGCTCGATTTCGCCCCCGTGGTCGACGGGGCCGTTCTGCCGACCTGTCCGTTCCATCCGGACGCGCCGGCGATTTCGGCGAACGTGCCGCTGATGGTCGGCACGACGCTCAATGAGTTCGTCCACGGAATAAACCATCCGGAGGTCGAGACCATGAGCGAGGCCGAGCTCGCCGCGAGGGCCGAGCGTTTCCTGCCGGGAAGGGGCGCCGGCCTGGTGGCGGCGTTTCGACGGCGAACGCCGAACGCCAGTCCCTTCGATATCTGGTCGCGGATCGCGACCGCGCCGATCCGCCAGGCCGCGGTCGATCAAGCGGCGGTCAAGGCGCGCCAGGGCGGAGCGCCCGCCTATCTCTACGCGTTCAACTGGCGCTCGCCGGTGCTGGATGGCCGGCCGCGCGCGTTTCACTGCCTGGATATCCCCTTCGCCTTCGCCAACACCGATCGCTGCGACTCCATGACGGGCGGCGGCGAGGACGCCGCGGCGCTGAGCGCCAAGGTCGCGGACGCCTTCGTCGCTTTCGCGCGGAGCGGGGATCCCAACCACGCGGGCCTGCCGCGCTGGGATCCGATGTCCGCCGAAGGAAGCGCCACCATGATCTTCGACGTCGAGAGCCGCTTTGAACGCGATCATGACGCCGACGAGCGGGCCGCGATCCGGTGAAGAGACGTCTTGGAGATGATGCCCAGTGACCTATGCGGGCGTGGAAATCGGCGGCACGAAGATCGTGGTCGCGTTTGGGGCGGGGCCCGAGGATCTATGCGACCGTGTGCGCATTCCCACCACGGCGCCCGACGAGACTCTGGAGGCGCTTTTCAAGGTGCTGGAGGCGCGACGCGCCCGGTCGGGTCTGAGGGCCGTCGGGGTCGCCACCTTCGGACCGGTGAGGCTAGATCCTGGCGCGGCGGACCACGGTCGGCTGTTGGCGACGCCCAAGCCCGGCTGGTCCGGCGTTGATCTCTTGGGCGTCTTGCGCGGATTGGGACTGCCCATCGGACTCGATACCGACGTCAATGGCGCGGCGCTGGGCGAGGGGCGTTGGGGCGCCTGCGCGGGCCTGGCCGACCATGCCTATATCACCGTCGGAACAGGCGTGGGCGTCGGTCTGGTCGTCAATGGCGCGCCCGTTCATGGCGCTCTGCATCCCGAGCTGGGGCATCTGCCCGTGCGCCGCGATCCCGCGTCGGATCCGTTCGTCGGCGCGTGTCCGTTTCACGGAGATTGTCTCGAGGGCTTGGTCAGCGGCGCCGCGCTCGCCGCCCGGCTGGGCCGTCCGGCCGAAACCCTTTCCACCGATGATCCGCTGTGGGGCCTCGTCTCCGACTACTTGGCGCAGATGATCGTCGCGCTGACCTACACGATAGCGCCCCGTCGGATCGTGCTGGGCGGCGGCGTGGGCCAGACGCCTCACGTGCTGTCCCGGACCCGCGAGCGCGTGGCGTCCTGGTTGGGCGGCTATCTTCCCGACCTTCGCCGCCCGGGCGTTCTGGAGGACTATCTCGTCGCCCCGGCGCTGGGGGAAAATTCCGGGGTCCTGGGCGCGATCGTCCTGGCCGAAAACGCCTCTGCCTGATCCTGGTAAGTCCGCGCCTGACGGACGCCCCCGAGGCGCGCGGCGCCGCGCGCTCGCGTCGAGCGGGGCGGCGTCTTTCCGCCGCCGCGCCGCTGTCCAATGACGACGAGCCGACATGGCCCCGGAACCACGCCGGGCCAGGGCGGTTATCCGACCGTATTGGAGGACGGACCATGCCCCTGAACGGCGAGCGCTCGAATGGTGTGGCTTCGTGGCCGCCGCGTCTTCTGGGCGCGGCGTTTTTGCTGATCGGCCTGGTTCTGGCGGTCGGCGGGGCCTGGCTGGCCGTGCTTCATGGATCGCCCTACTACGGTCTCGCGGGCCTGGGGCTGATCGTCTCGGGCGTGCTGCTGATCACGCGGCGGATCACCGGCGTGTGGCTGTACGCGGCGGTGTTCGCCGCCACCTTGGTCTGGGCGCTCTGGGAGGTCGGCTTGAACGGCTGGGCGCTGGTCCCGAGGCTCGTCGGGCCGCTGGTCCTGCTGTGGCTGGCCCTGGCCTGCGCGCCGTTGCTGACCGTCGACCGGCGGGCGCGGAAACTGGCCGGCGGGCTCTTCGCGGGCTCCCTGGTCCTGACCGTGGTCGGCGTCGCGGCCGTCGCCATCGCCGCCGCGCCGGGCAAGCCGGGCGAGCCCTCCTCGGGAAGCGGTCTCCTGGCGATGGACGGAACGATGGCGGCCGGGACAGATTGGACGGCCTATGGCGGGACCTACGGCGCGCAGCGCTACTCGACCCTGGCCCAAATCACGCCGGAGAACGCCGGCAAGCTGCGGCGCGCCTGGCTGTTCCACACCGGCGACATGCCCGACACGCCCGAGGCCAAGAAGCAGTACGGCGCCGAGACCACGCCGCTGAAGGTCGGGGACGCGCTGTATCTGTGCACGCCCAAGAACGTGATGATCGCCCTCGACGCCGCCACCGGCAAGGAACGCTGGCGGTTCGATCCGAAGGTCGCGGACATCCACATCCCCTATACGGCCGCCTGCCGCGGCGTCGCCTATTACGCCGCGCCCAACGCCTCGGGACCGTGCGCCCGGCGGATCATCGAGGGCACGCTGGACGCGCGGCTGATCGCGGTGGACGCCGGCACGGGCCAGCCCTGCGCGGGCTTCGGCTTCGGCGGCCAGGTCGACACCAATCAGGGCGTCGGCAAGGCGGCGGCGGGGATGTTCTCGATCACCTCGGCCCCGACCATCGTCCGGGGCGTGGTCGTCACGGGCCACCAGGTTCTGGACGGCCAGCGGCGCGACGCGCCCTCGGGCGTGATCCAGGGCTATGACGCCGTCACCGGGCAGCTGCGCTGGGCCTGGGACATGACGCGCCCGGACCTGACCGGCGCGCCGCCGCCCGGCCAGACCTATACGCGGGGCACGCCCAACATGTGGACGACCGCCAGCGGCGACGAGGCCCTGGGCCTTGTGTATCTGCCGCTGGGCAACAGCGCCGTCGACTATTGGAGCTCCACCCGATCGCCGCTGGAGAAGGCCCATTCCAGCTCGCTAGTGGCTCTCGACGTGACCACCGGCAAGAAGGTCTGGTCGTTCCAGGCGGTTCACAACGACGTCTGGGACTACGACCTCGGCTCGCAGGCCACGCTGGTCAACTTCCCGACCGGCTCGGGGACCGTTCCCGCCCTGGTGCTGCCGGGCAAGCAGGGAGACCTCTATGTTCTGGATCGCCGCACCGGCGCGCCGCTGACCGGCGTGGTCGAAAAGCCCGTGCCCCAGGGCGGCGTCGAACCCCAGCAGCGCGCGCCGACCCAGCCGTTCTCGCTGTTCCACACCCTGCGCAAGGCCGACCTCACCGAAAAGCGGATGTGGGGCATGTCGCCGATCGATCAGATGATCTGCCGGATCCAGTTCCGCAGGGCGACCTACAAGGGCTTCTACACCCCGCCCGAGACCAAGGGTCATTACGTGGAATATCCCGGCTATAACGGCGGCTCGGATTGGGGCGGCATCGCCGTCGACCCGGCGCGCGGGGTCATCGTCGCCAACTACAACGACATGCCGAACTACAACCGCCTGGTGCCTCGCGCCGAGGCCGACAAGAAGGGCTGGGCGCCGCGCGGCGAGGAACGCGGCGGTTCGATGAAGAAGGGCGCGGAGGGGGCGGGCGACCCGCAGTGGGGCTCGCCCTACGCGATCGACGTCAACGCCGGCTGGCGCCTGCCCGTCACCGGCCTGCTCTGCAAGGAGCCGCCCTATGGCGGGCTGACCGCCATCGACCTTCGGACCGGCCGGACCCTGTGGGACCGTCCGTTCGGATCGGCGCGCAACAACGGTCCGTTCGGCATTCCCTCGCGCCTGCCCATCGAGATCGGCACGCCCAACAACGGCGGGGCGGTGGTTACGGCGGGCGGGGTGATCTTCATCGCCGCGGCCACCGACGACCTGATCCGGGCCGTCGACCTGAAGACCGGCAAGACGCTGTGGACCGACCACCTGCCCGGCGGCGGGCAGGCCACGCCGATGACCTACGAGATCGGCGGCAAGCAGTATCTGGTCATCATGGCCGGCGGGCATCACTTCATGGAGACCAAGATCAGCGACGCGCTCGTGGCCTACGCGCTGCCGAGCTAGAGCCTGTCTGGTTTGGAGGGAGCCCTCGAAACAAGACAGGCTCCATCTTCAAGGGCGCCGAGCGGCCGTGATTATGTAACACATTCTCAGCTAGCGGCTTCCCGGCTATAGCCAGCCCATGGCTTCGACGCGGAACTGGCTGAAGACGGTGTCGGGAGCGCTGTGCGCGCTCCTGCTGCTGGTCTTTACCGTCACGCCGGCGGTCGACGCCCTGGTCTGCGGCGCCGAGGACGCGCCGGGCGCCATCGCTCAAGTCGGCGTCGGCGAGGCGGTCGCGAGTCAGGACCACGCGGACAAGGCCCATCCCGGCAAGGCGGGCGCCGAAGCCTGCGCGCACGGCCACTGTCACCACGCCGCGCCCGTCGCGCCGGCGGTCGGCGCGACCTTCGCGTTCAAGACCATCCTCCCGCCGACCCTGAAGCCGGAAGCCGGCGGGGTTCCGCCGTCCAACACGCCCGACGCGCCCAACGAACCGCCCAGAGCCTGACGACGCCGCGCCATCGCGCGCGATCCCCCTCGTCAGCAACCTCATCTGGGACTTTCCATGTTCTCCCGACATGTCCGCCCCGCCGTGCTTTGCGCGGCCGTGGCGATGGCCGGCCTTGGCGCGCCACCGCGCGCTCTGGCCGAGCCGCTCACCCTGGCCGACGCCCTGGCGCGCGCCCAGGCGCGATCCCCGCTCCTGACGGCGGCCCAGGCCGCCGTGGCCGCCGCCGAAGGCCGCGCCCGCCAGGCCGGCCTGCCCCCCAATCCCGAAGCCGGCCTGCAGTCCGAGAACCTCGCGGGGTCGGGTCAATACCGCGACTTCAAGTCGGCCGAGACCACGCTGTCGGTCAGCCAGCGCCTCGAACTGGGCGGCAAGCGGCGCGCGCGCCAGGCCGCCGCCGTCGCCGAGGTCGAGGCCGCCCGACTGGGCGCCGCCATCGCCAAGGCCGATCTCGATCATGAGGTCGCCGTGCGCTACGCCGAGGCGCTGGCCACGCGGGACCGTCTGTCGCTGGCCCGCGAGACCGCCGAACGCGCCGAAAGCCTGGCCAAGGCGGCGGCCGCCCTGGTCGAGGCCGGGCGGGAGCCGCCGCTGCGCGCCCTGCGGGCCGAGGCCGCCAGCCGGGAAGCCGCCGCCACCGTGGTCGCCGCCGAGGCCGAAGCCGAGGCCGCGCGGCGGGCCTTGGCGACGCTGTGGGGCGAGGCGGCCGACGCGGTCGATCTCGTCGACACGCCCGCGCCGGACGCGGTCGGGGCGCGGGGCGTCGTTCTCGGGATGCGCGCGCTCGCCGTACAGCGCCGCGTCGACATCCTTCCCGCCCGTGAGGATGAGCCCGTCGATACCGTCGAGCACGCGCTCGATCGCCTCGGCGTGCGGGGGCTGCGGGGGCAGGCCGACGACGGCTCCCCCGGCGGCGATAACGCAGTCGGTGTAGACGCGCGGCAGCACGGCGGCCGGGCGATCCCACA
>Ga0209426_1000537_pt1 | contig 36328 bp, 39 predicted proteins | sample Deesub1362B_J571_FD_187697 | JGI IMG/M metagenome (GOLD analysis project Ga0209426, IMG submission 187697) | Deep oceanic, basalt-hosted subsurface ecosystem from Juan de Fuca Ridge flank, Pacific Ocean, CORK Borehole 1362B_J2.571 (SPAdes)... ...
CATCAGTGCATCTTTGGCTGTGATTTGCTCGACAGGAAGACCCATGCGCGCACTTTGAACTTCTACACTCAACTGCCATGCTTGTTTAAGGAGTTGTACTTTACGCAAGCGAACATCTTGTAATTGGGTGGTCGCTTGCTGCACGTCAGTCACAGCAAATTTACCAAGACGAAAACCTTCTAAGGTTTTTTGCTGAACTTGGGTTGCCAAGGGCACCTGCTGATCATTCAGTTGTTTAAATTGCATGTGTAAGCCACGTAATTCTGCAAGACGAACATCGATATCCATCTGATTTTGTTGACGGTAGAAACGCTGTTGCTGTTGAATCAGTGTTTGTTTGGCCTCTGCAATCTGAATACCGTATTTTTGTGGATTAAAAATATTAAGAGGAATCTCAACGCCTAAACGAATTTGATTTTCAGTGTTTTGATCTGCTGATCGAGTCCGATTCACCCCTAAGGTCATAATCGGCTGAGGACGAGATTTTGCTTTGAGCTGCTCGATATTGGCTTGTTGACGTTGTGTTTCTAATTGCAAACTACGCTCAAACAAATTCTCAATGTTTTGTTCATCAGTCTTCACAGCTGTGGCTCTTGCCCAAAGCTCATTGACAGTTGGTGCAATCATAAATTGATTCGCATCACTGCCCCAGAAACTGGCTAACTGTTTCTGTGCGACTTGCAGCTGTAAATCAGCCTGCTGAAAAATACGCTGATTCTCTAAATGAGCCATACGCACACGTTCGACATCAACTTGAGCAATACTACCGGCCTGATAGCGTTTTAAAGTGGCATCTAAATTTTGCTGACTCACTTGCAACTGTTCTGCGATCAATGACTTTTCTAATTGGAATAACGCCACTTGCGACCATGCATATTGCACAATCAAATCTAGCTCTGCATTGTAACGTTGCTGTTCTAAATCAACTTGAGTTGCCGAAAGTTGAGCGACTTTCTGCGCTGCACGACGCTGACCAAAAAGATCCAAAGGTTGTGAAACACCAATTGCGAGCTCTTGATCTTTATTACTTTGAAAGCCTGTTTGTTCCACTGAAATACTTGGATTGGCCCATAAAGCACTTTGTTTGAGCTGTGCACTCGCCATCTGTTGTTGTGTTTGCCAACTCGACTGATTCGCTTGATAGCTACGAATCTGTTCAAGGATCTGATCAAAACTAGCATTTCTTTGCATAGCACGATTGGGTGACTGATTGGCATCCAACAATGACTCTGCTTGCACAGATTGATTAGAAATCACCATTGCCAGTGTTAGCAAAAGTACTGAACATTTTGATGAAAACGCATAAGCAGTTGGTTTTAGTGCATACGACCTATGCGTATTACTACGCTGATTAAAACTGGAAGACATAATGAAGCCCCGCAAATAAAGGAAAATTGCGGTGGGCTATTTTTCGGCTACCCCACCTATAGCGGGGTAAAAAGCGGCGGTGGGTTTAATCTAGATAAATGCGGGGATTGGTAGGAATTCGACCAAATATAATTCTGCTTAAATTCTTTGACTCTAAGCAAAGGTTCATCAAGTTGCTGCTGTGCTTCAATCATCACAACATGAAAACAGGATGGCAAATGATCATGGTGATCCTGTAAATTCAAAGACATCGGTAAATCAGAGGCTTCCTGATCGGAAACCACTGAATAATGAGTCGATGCAATAGAACTTTCTGGAACATGATGACCAAAGTGCGTAACCACGCTGCTATTTGTCGTATTGATATTTTCATGTCCACAATACGCAGCCGCCACGTTCCAAAGACTTTGAAACATGAACAAACTGAGCAAGACGGTAATAAAAATACTAGAACGCTGCAAAGGTTACTCTTTTAGATAAAAATTGCACAGATGAACTATAGCAAGTAAGGTCAATGTAATAAAATTACATTTCGGTCAGTTTAAATAAAAACCAACATTGCTGACCTTTAACTACTAAGTTCGACCGTATTCATGTTCAATCTTATTTTTGTTGAGCACTTAACTGCTCACCATGATTGACTTGCTTGGTTTTCGTTTCCTTTTGCGCTTGTAAATTCTTTTCCAAGAACATCAAGCCGCCATCAGCGTGCGCTGTGCCAGCAAAAAGACAGAAAACTACGGCACATAACTTTAGATTAACTTTAGATAACATAATTCAGACCCTATTCAAAAAATTCATCAATTATTGGAAAAACGCCAATAACCAAATCAGATAAACAGCCCTAGTTTGAGTAAGCTCTGAAGCTTAGATAACTCGTACCAAGACCAAAATAAAACTAAAAAACAGTTGCTTAAAACCACCTAAAAATAGATGGGATTACACCTAAAAGCCGAAGCTTTTCAAATAATTGAACCAGTGCTGCAATCCAAAAGAACCAGACTACCTGCACCAAGAAAATCCGAAAATGTTTAGGCGAAATCTGATAGCATTCAGGTTCTGTATACTTTTTAAAACTAGGAATAAACCGAGGAATGCGATCCATATACGCTAAATACTTCATCCCATATTTCTTGCTCAAAAATTTTTCTTCTTGACGCATAACATAATGGTAATAACCAAGAAAATAGATCGTAAATAAGATTGGGAAGACAAACGTCTCTGTCAGAAACATGATGCCAACGCCGCCTAAATAACTAAATAGATATAGTGGATTTCTACAAAGAGAATATGGACCTTCGGTCACTAATTTTGCATTCTTAAATCCTGAAATATAAAGACTGCACCATATTCTCCCCATCACACCAATGCCTACAAATAGCCATCCGAAGAACCATAAAATATGTTCTATAAATGAAGACTGGAAATGCCATTCACTAGAACTCAATGCAAGAATAATCGCCAATGTAAATCCAATAACTCTTGAACTCACAGTCCTAACACGTGGGGAAAATAAAATATTCATTTTATAAACTTCAATGACTGCAAATCATTAAAGATGAAATAGGAACTTCATTAAAATGATATTTTTGCTGATGAGGAATGGAGGATGAATACTGGAACAAATTGGATTCATGAATGAAGGAAACGTTCCGTAAAGATTTACAAAATCTTGATAAAACTGTAGATAGCATCGTCTTATCAGCATAATGATGAGCACGTTTCAGTGAGTAATCTACAGAGAAGATCGTTGTACTGTATTTACAAGTATAATTAAGCATAGAATAACCCTTTGAAATAGATATATTTCTAGTGGGTTATTTTTTGGCTACCCCACTAATAGCGGGGTTGATTCAGGTGGTGGATTAAATTCAGACAAATAAGGGGATTGGTAGAAATCTACCCAATAATATTTTTGTTTTAATTCATGTGCTCTGAAAATTGGCTCATTTAGTTGTTGTTCTGAAGCTAAAACGACTACATTCGTACAGGTTGGCAGATGATCATGATGATCTGTGACATTAATAGATTTCGATGTATCTGAAACCTTTAAATCAACCTCAGCATCACTGCTATTTTTGGTTGAGCTTTCAGAAAAATGATGACCAAAATGCGAATCTGAGATAATTTGTTCAGTTGGATTTTCGTGCGTGCAATAAGCTGCAGCCACATTCCAAATGCTTTGGAATATGAACAAACTCAATAAGACTGTCATAAATACAGCAGAACGTCGCACGTTTGATCAACTGTTCAAAATTTATTGAAGCATAGCAACGAAAGCTTATGTAATAAAATTACATTATTAAGTGAGATTGTTTTAATTACGTAACCAATCTTATAAATCCATTTTTTGTCCTTCAAATGATAATCTAAGCAATAAAAAAACCAGCCCGAAAGCTGGTTTCTTTTAGTTTACGGGCAATTAACCTGTAATCTTCTTATATTTGGTGCGTTTCTGGGCCGCATCTTCACCTAAACGTGACTGACGGTATGCTTCGTATTCTGCATAGTTACCAGTATAGAATTCTGGTTGTTCGTTTTCGAACGATAAGATATGCGTTGCGATACGGTCAAGGAACCAACGGTCATGCGATACTACCATTACCGTACCAGGGAATACCAAAATAGCATCCTCTAGTGCACGTAAAGTTTCGATATCCAAATCGTTTGATGGCTCATCCAGTAGGATTACGTTAGCGCCCATTTGAAGGATCTTGGCAAGTTGTAAACGGTTACGTTCACCACCAGACAATTCACCTACGCGTTTTTGCTGATCTTGACCTTTAAAGTTAAAGCGACCGATATATGCACGTGATGCAATTTCGTAATCACCAATTTTTAAGATATCTAAACCACCAGAAACTTCTTCCCAAACAGTTTTATTGTTGTCTAGGGTGTCACGGATCTGACCAACATAAGCCACTTTAACTGAATCACCTAATGTCACAGTACCTGTATCAGGTTGCTGCTCACCAGTCATCATACGGAATAACGTCGTCTTACCTGCACCGTTTGGACCAACGATACCAACAATCGCTGTAGGCGGTACAGTAAAGCTTAAGTTCTCGTACAATACGCGACCATCAAACGATTTACTGATGCCTTCAACTTCTACAACCTTATTACCTAGACGTGGACCAGGTGGAATGTAGATTTCAGACGTTTCATTACGCTGTTGGAATTCTTTAGAGTTAAGCTCTTCAAAACGTTCCATACGCGCTTTGTTTTTCTTTTGCTGACCTTTCGCATTTGAACGAACCCATTCAAGTTCTTTTTTCAATGCTTTAGCAAAAGATTCTTCTTGTTTCTGTTCTTGCTCTAAACGCGCATTCTTTTGCTCTAACCAAGAAGAATAGTTACCTTGATAAGGAATACCATGTCCACGGTCAAGTTCAAGAATCCACTCAGCCACGTTATCTAAGAAATAACGGTCATGCGTAATCGCAACGATAGTACCAGGGAAATCTTTTAAGAAACGCTCTAACCAAGTAACTGATTCAGCATCCAAATGGTTCGTTGGTTCGTCAAGAAGCAGCATGTCTGGCTTAGAAAGCAATAAACGACACAATGCTACACGACGGCGCTCACCACCTGAGAGTTTAGTAACATCAGCATCCCAAGCAGGAAGATTTAATGCGTCAGCAGCAATCTCAAGTTGATTATTGAGATTATGTGCATCCCAAGCATGAATAATTGATTCTAACTTTTCTTGCTCTTTTGCAAGTGCATCAAAATCAGCATCAGGATCAGCGTATTCAGCAAAAACTTGATCAAGACGTTCTAGAGCATCAAGTGCTTCACGTACGCCATCTTCAACGTTTCCGCGAACATCTTTAGTAGGATCAAGTGGCGGTTCTTGTTCTAAGTAACCGATTTTGATTCCAGGTTGTGCACGAGCTTCACCAGAGAAATCTTTATCTACGCCCGCCATAATACGGAGCAAGGTAGACTTACCTGCACCGTTTAAACCAAGCACACCAATTTTTGCACCTGGGAAAAATGATAAAGAGATGTCTTTTAAGATTTCGCGCTTAGGCGGAACCATCTTCGACACTCGGTTCATCGTATAAATATATTGGGCCACGCAGGACTCCTCAATTGAAAAACCAATACATCGCAAAAAGCGAAAAATAATCGCACGTATTATACGCTGAAAACCCAATCAACATGAAGTTAAGTTAGATTTTGTTTGTGCCAATTAAAAGCATTTTCTTTTTCAAGACATTACGCAATTTGATTAAACAAATACACCAAGTCTTATGCAGCCACATCTTGCTATAGATATGAATAAAAACGCTATAAATCGCATAATTTATGCACCATTTTGGATAAGTTTTAGGCTACACTCGCTGATTATTTAACTCACGAAGATGATGTAACCATGACATACAAAGATGAAACTTTAGCCATTCATGCGGGATATTCACCAGAAGCAACCACCAAAGCAGTGGCTGTTCCAATTTATCAAACAACATCTTATGCCTTTGATAACACTCAACATGGTGCCGATTTATTTGATTTAAAAGTTCAAGGCAATATTTATACTCGAATCATGAATCCCACCACAGCCGTACTCGAACAACGCCTCGCAGCGCTTGAAGGTGGTATTGGTGCATTGGCTCTAGCCTCAGGTATGGCAGCGATCACCTATTCGATTCAAACGATTGCTGAAGCCGGTGACAATATTGCATCTGTATCCACTTTATACGGTGGTACTTATAACCTATTTGCGCATACATTGCCGAAACAAGGGATTGAAGTTCGTTTCTTTGATTATCAGAATCCCGAAGCTTTACGTTCTATTATTGATAATAAGACCAAACTGGTCTTTGTTGAGTCGATCGGAAACCCTCTTGGGAATATCATCGACCTAGAAGCAATCTCTAAAATTGCGCATGAATATGGTGTCCCTGTTATTGTAGATAATACTGTTGCAACTCCTGCTTTATTGAAACCATTTGAATTTGGTGCAGATATCGTGGTTCATTCTCTGACGAAATACATTGGCGGACATGGCAACAGTATTGGTGGTGTCATTATTGATAGTGGCAAATTCCCTTGGGGCAAATATCCTGAACGTTTTAAAGCGTTGAATACACCAGATCCAAGCTATCACGGCGTGAATTATGTCGAAGTATTAGGTGAAGCCGCCTATATCGCACGTGCGCGGGTCGTTCCATTACGTAATACTGGTGCTGCAATTAGCCCACTCAGTGTATTTTTGATTTTACAAGGCTTAGAAACTTTAAGCCTTCGTATGGAGCGCCATACGGAGAATGCTCTGAAAGTTGCAAATTATTTGAAACAACATCCAAAAGTAAAATGGGTCAATTATGCAGGTTTAAGTGACCATCCACAGCATCATTTGGCACAAAAGTATGTGAAAGGTAAACCTTCAGCGATTCTTTCTTTTGGCGTACAAGATGGCTTAGAAGGCGGTACTCGTTTTATTGATGCATTACAGCTATTTACACGTCTGGTGAATATTGGTGATGCCAAAAGCTTGGCATGTCACCCAGCAACCACAACCCACCGCCAGCTCAATGCAGAGGAACTTCAATCTGCAGGCGTGAGTGAAGATCTCGTTCGTTTATCTGTTGGTATTGAGCATATTGATGACCTGATTGCTGACCTTGAACAGGCGCTTGCTCAGGTTTAAATTCAATGAAATCAATGAGGCCTTAACATAGGGCTTTTTTTCTATGCAAAATTCGGAAAATATAATATCATTTTTAAAATATCGGTTTATTTTTTTAGAGTTTTTACTCTAAAAAGATATTAAATTTCAAACATTTACACTAGACAAACAAAAAATATCGGTTAATATACATACAAAATAAAGTGCAGTGCCTAATCACAACCATGACGGCAATGCAAACAACAGCTTGATTAATGTAGGACACGTACATGAACGCAAAACTTAAAAAACTTTTTCAACAAAAAGTCGACGGTAAAACAATCATTGTTACTGGTGCATCAAGTGGTATTGGTTTAACAGTTTCAAAATATCTTGCTCAAGCTGGCGCTCATGTCTTGTTGCTTGCTCGTACTAAAGAAAAATTAGATGAAGTCAAAGCTGAGATTGAAGCTGAGGGTGGAAAAGCTTCTGTTTTTCCATGTGACCTTAACGACATGGAATCAATTGATGCAGTTTCAAAAGAAATTTTAGCTGCTGTTGATCACATCGATATTTTAGTGAATAACGCAGGTCGTTCAATTCGTCGTGCTGTACATGAGTCTGTTGATCGTTTCCATGATTTCGAACGTACAATGCAATTAAATTACTTCGGTGCAGTACGTTTGGTATTGAATATCTTGCCACACATGATGCAACGTAAAGACGGTCAAATCATCAATATCAGTTCGATTGGTGTACTTGCAAATGCAACCCGCTTCTCTGCTTATGTAGCGTCTAAAGCGGCATTGGATGCATTTAGCCGTTGTTTATCTGCTGAAGTTCACTCACACAAAATTGCAATCACTTCGATTTATATGCCGTTAGTGCGTACCCCAATGATTGCACCAACTAAAATCTATAAATATGTACCGACGCTTTCTCCTGAACAAGCAGCAGACTTGATTGCTTATGCGATTGTGAAACGTCCGAAAAAGATCGCAACCAACTTAGGTCGTCTCGCATCAATTACTTATGCGATTGCACCGGATGTAAATAATATTTTGATGTCGATCGGCTTTAACTTATTCCCAAGCTCTACAGCATCTATCGGTGAGCAAGAGAAATTAAATCTAATCCAACGTGCGTATGCGCGCTTATTCCCAGGCGAACACTGGTAATCTGCGATAATTTGAAAAAGCCTCCTCTACGGAGGCTTTTTTATGTACAAAAATACAATGTGTATAAATCCAGACTTATCCACAGGGTGTTGATTATCTAAGCAGATTTCGGCTGTTGTCCGACCCAACGACTGGTTTTTTCTAAAGCCAATTTCAGATCAGTTTCATGTATATTCCACTTTTGAATCAGTTGAGCCAATGAAGTCGTGTTCAGGGGCTCAGTTCTAATAAAATCTAACATTTCCTTAGACATCTCTAACTTCTGAGCCAGCCATTTCCATTTTAGTATCACTCTTAAGACAGCTAAAGGCACATAGCGTGTAGGTGCTTGCTGATTAACTTGTGTAGCGATGATATTAAACATCTCAGCTAAAACAAAACGTTGTTGATGAGCTACCAACAGTTCACGTTGGGCTAAACTGTTCTCGGTTGCAGCAAGTGCCATGACTTTCACCAAGTAATCTACTGTCACCAGTGGCAAATAATGTTGAGGTGTAGCAGGTATTGCACCCATTTTTTTCCGCTTTAATAAATCCACCATTTGGGCAATCGGTTGATTGTCAGGAATTTCTCCCGTAAGCGCATCGCCCACAACAGTTGCTGGATGAATGATTGTCCAATCAATCTTTAATTCTTCTGCCAATCTCATCCACGCATAATGAGCTTCGGTCTTGGATGCCTCATACGCACCCAATTGTTGATAAACCCTATTCCAATCAGTGGTTTCAGGTTGATCGAGACAAATTCCCGCTTGTTGTAAATGCGAGTGAATAGTCAACATGTACCCTGAAACGTGGATGGCACGATCTAATTTGCAGTATTTATTCAGACTTGAAAGTAAATTCAGTGCCCCTTCAACATTAACCTTGCGCGCATGTCGCATACTCAAATCCCAAGCAAACAATGCACTACTGTTGTACAAAGTATTCACTTGCTGTAATTGTTCCCAAGTGCTGCTCTCTATACCCAAATCAACTTGCGTCACATCACCTTGCACACACTGAAAACGCTCTAAACTTATATTTCGATTTCTCAGCCAATCTTCGAGCTGTCTTTGCTGCTGAGCTTTATTACGGAGTAATGCAAAAATTTGATGTCCTTGTTGTAGCAATTCAGCAATCAAAAATCGCCCAACAAATCCTGTAGCACCAGCAACAAATGCGACTTGTAAAGATTGCTCTACTTTTAAAGTTGTTTGTTTCATTTGAATGACTCTTTTTTGTCGTTGTAGGAATAGGCTAAAGGATGGAGTACACTCAAAGGTCAAGGGTATTTTTATAAAAACTCAAAAATAAAAAGGTCTTATTATGTTGATTGGACAATTATCTAAACATAGCGAATTAAGTAAGGATACTATTCGTTTTTATGAGAAAATGGCGCTTATACAATCAGTTACTTGCGCTAATGGCTACAAAGACTATCCAGAGCAAACTTTGCAACAACTGTTATTAATTCGAACGGCAAAAAATTTGGGATTCTCACTCAATGAAATTAAACAAATTTTAGAAATGACCTCAGAACAAGAAATACCCGCGCATCAAATGCAAAATATCTTTCAAGAAAAACTTGCGGCGATAGATGAAAAAATCTTTCAACTCCAACAAATTCGAAACATGCTGAGCCAATTCACTCAAGGTCAACCGTGTCCTTTGCGAAGGGATTGTTCTATTCCACAATTAAAGTAATCGTTTTTTAAAAAATTACTATTTAATCGTCACCATATTCTTACTGCTAAAGCCTTCTAGAACTCTCAGGTCTTTCTCACCATCTAAAAATACAGTCATAAAAAGCATACAAAATAGTGTCATTTTCATGCTTTTTTAGCGGTATATAACAAACGGTAAAGATTCAGTAACAGAATCTTGCTTAGTGTAGAAAGGATCAGATATGAGTCAGACATATAGCAAGGAAGAAAGAACGAGCCGCATTAAAGGCATCGTTGGTGCAGCATCAGGGAATTTAGTGGAATGGTTTGATTTTTATATCTATGCCGTTTTTGCTGCTTATTTTACTCATGCATTAACCGCTCCAGATATGGAACCCACGACCAAAGCCATTTATGTTTGGGGGGTGTTTGCAGCGAGTTTCTTTATGCGTCCAATTGGAAGCTGGTTGTTTGGACGAATTGCTGATCGGCATGGTCGTAAAAAATCGATGGTGATCTCGATTTGCCTGATGGCACTCAGCTCATTTCTTTTTGCTGCCCTACCAACCTATGATCAAGTCGGCATGCTCGCTCCATTTTTATTACTGATGGTTCGCTTATTACAGGGGTTATCTGTAGGTGGTGAATATGGTGCAGTTGCCACCTATATGAGTGAACTGGGTTTAAAAGGTCAGCGTGGTTTTTTTGCTTCTTTTCAATACGTCACCTTATCAGGAGGCCAACTACTAGCAAGCTTACTTGGGGTCATCTTACTGGGCTTCATGACCGAACAACAATTAAATGATGGGGGATGGCGTATTCCCTTCGTGATTGGCGGTGTCGCTGCATTGCTTTCATTGGCTGCACGTAGCCGTTTAGAAGAAACCTTATCAAATGAAGATGCTGAACGTGAAGAATCGGGAAGCTTAATTGCACTATTAAAGCAACATTGGAAAACTTTCTTATTGGTGGTGGGTTATACCTCAGCAGGTTCACTGACATTTTATGTAGTGACTGTATATTCAAAGACCTACCTAACCAATATTGGCATGGATGGTAAAACAGTGGGGTTTATCATGACCACTGCTTTATTTGTTTTTATGATCGCTCAACCCTTTTTTGGAATGTTGTCTGATCGAATTGGCCGTCGTGCCTCTATGCTCGCTTTTAGTCTATTGAGTGCTATTTTCATCTATCCCGTGATGGTGACAGGAATGCGTAGTTTTGCAGACTCGCCTGTGATTATTACCTTATTGCTCATTTTCTTGATGATGTTGTTGAGCTTCTACACTTCCATTAGCGGTTTGGTCAAAGCAGAAATGTTCCCGCCTCATGTACGCGCATTAGGTGTTGGTTTTTCCTATGCAGTGGGTAATGCACTATTTGGTGGTTCTGCGCCTTCTGTTGCACTGTTATTCAAAGATGCGGGCATTGAAAATACATTCTTCGTATATGTCATTATCATGTTGATCATTTGTTTCTTCTGTAGTTGGGCATTACCGAAAAAACCTGAATATTTAGAACATGACCACTGATAAAATTTAATCATTTAAATCAACCACTTTTGTTCTACTAAAAGTGGTTTTTTATTTTTATTGATCAAGATAAGGATTAAATTTAACTAAATATTTAAACCCACTTTGTATCACCATCGCAGTACGTGATTTCGGACGAGCTTGAGCTTCATGTTGGGTGAATTCAATCATATGTTGATTAAAATCTAAACGTGGATATTGTTGATTTAACTGTGTTCTGAATGTAGTAGAGAACTCAAAACCACGGCTGCCTATCACATCACAACTGGCTGCTTGTTGTAGTAAATGAGCTTCTACACCATCCTCAAGCGCCACGAATGGATTCACTGATCGCATCAAATAATTGATCTGCACGTGGTGTTTGCCAACCACGTTGTATTGACCAATCTTTGGCTGCATAAGCGCCCTGTCCTGCAAAGCAGCGACAGTTTACATGGTGTTGGTAATGCTGCTCAGTCATTCCCAAATCATGCAACAAACATGAAACTGCCAATAACTCCTCATCCGTTTTTAGCTTTTGAAGCTTGGAAAATGCAACGGCGTAATACCAAGTCCTCAAACAATGATTTTGTAAGGCAATTGAGCTACAGGACTGCATCTTTTCAATTGCGTATTTGATCTCGACACTATCAGGCAAATGCAAATCATCTATCTGTAATATTTTTGGAGTTTTGGTCATACTGCTTGCAAATGCATACATTTTTACACTTTGCTGGAGTACAGGCAGCAAACTATGACTTAACAATGTCATACGATCTTTTAAGGATAAATCACCTGAAGTTTGAATCATCCATACCTGTCGACCGATTTGCATTTGATTTACCAATAAAATTAGAGCAATTGCTCTAATTTTTATAAGTATTCTGTTTATATGTCAACTCAGGATAATAAAGCGTTCCAGAAATCAACTAATTCAACCAAAATACCAAACCATAAAAGCATGCCAAACTTAATATAATCGTTAACAAGGTATGACGAACTACATAGGCAATCAAAATCGTCAAAATCGTGGCGAGAAAATAAGGATTGAGTAAGCTCTCACGAAATGCACCATGCTCATCCATAAACACGATTGGGGTGGCAATTGCAGTCAATAAACATGGAGCAGAATACTGCAAAGATTGTTGAAACCATTTCGGCAGTCGCAAAGGAAGATTAGGTTCAAGCAATATATAGCGGTTCATAAATACAACTAGTGCCAGAATAATCAGGATAAACCAAGTCATACTTTACGCTCCCGAAGATTCTGTAAGCAAGTTGCAGCAAACATCCCGATCACTCCAGCCATGATTGCTGCACTTTTAATCCCTAGACTTAAAAAAACCACCGTTAATGTGACTGAAACAAGCACACCAACCAAAGTATTTAAGTTTTTAATAAATGGAACCACGATTGCAATAAAAGTTGCCACAATGGAAAAATCGAGATGGTATTGATCTAAATTAGGGACTGCAGAAGCAAGGAATACACCACAAGCGCTAAACAGTACCCAACACAAATAAAAACAAAATCCAGCACCAAGTAGATAGTGAATATAATGTTGTTGCTTTTTAATACTCACCGCAAACAACTCATCCGTCAGCAAAAAACCCAGCATCAAACGATTTTTTAAGGGCTGTTTGGAGATATCTTCTCGCAAATACAAAGCATATAAATAATGCTGTGTAGTAATCAGAAAAACTGAAATAATGATCGTTAACGCAGGTGTACCCGCCATCACAAGTCCCAAGGTCATCAACTGTGCTGCACCCGCAAAGACAAGTGCAGACATTGCAATGGCTTGCATGGTTGTAAGGCCTGCTTGAATCGCCATCGAACCTGCCAACAAGCCCCAAGGTAATACGGCAAAACACAATGGAAGTATTTTGATCACTCCATTTAAAAATGCCCGTGATTCGGTCATCGGGGTATGATCTATGTTTTCAGCTAACATCTACATCACAATCATTGATTAAAAACCCAATGACTATGCCAAATCTAGATCATCCAAGCTTGTATAAAATTGCTGTTTTTTTTATTTGAGATAAGCAGTATAACCGCCTGGCGTAATACCAAACGTTTGACTAAAATGACTTTGATCTGAGAAACCACATTGCTGTGAAACTTCTGATAAGTTCAAACCCTGTCTCAATAATTTTTGTGATTTCTGTAATCGCGCTTGGATCAACCACGCATGTGGTGAGAGTCCAACATGCTTTTTAAATTGACGTAAAAAATGCCACTGGCTCAGATTCGCCATTTCAGCCAATTCGATGAGTGAAAACTCTTGCTCAGGCATACTCGCCATTAATTCTTTAATATTTAAAATACGCTGTTTTGCATTACTGAGGTCAGAGGCATGCTGTTTTGTTTGGCTATATTTTGAGATTAGCCAAGCAATCGTAGATAAGAACAAGGTTTGTTTGAGTAAGGTATTGCTCGGTTGTTCTAACAAATCAAATAGTAATCGTAATTGCTGTGCCAAACCTTCGTCATGCAACACGGCTTCTCTAAACCACGGCGCTGTGCCATGAATAGTCGTGAGATCACGCGTCAGTTCATGGAAAATTTCTGGAGTTGGATAAATTGCTCGATAACGCCAGCCTGTTTCTACCGCAGATGATCCTGTATGTACTTCATCAGCATTCACCAAAATAATATCGCCTTGCGGTACGACATGATTGCCTCCTGTACGATAAAAACGTTGCGCACCCTCTTCAATCACACCGATACAAAATCCTTCATGAACATGTCGCGAGAACTCCTGCTGAAAGTAACTGGCTTTCAACATTTCTAAACCACCGAGTTCTTCGAGGTGTAAATAATCGACTTGTTCGCGAGGTCTGCGTGACATCACGACCTCCATTGCAGTGTAGGCATCAGCTCAGGTTAGCTCGATTTGATGAAATTTATAGAATAAAATTGCTGTTTTATATTTCATAATCTATTTACAACTTTGTTAAATCATTACTAACCACAAACAAAAAAACCTTCCCGAAGGAAGGTTTTTTTAACAGATTAGCTTATTTAGAGCCTTTAATCCCTGCTTGTAATAACAAGGCACCTAAACCACCGATTTTTTGCTCTTGCGGTTTTTCAGCTTTTGGCTTGTTATTTTGCGGACGCTTAAAGTCGCCCTCTTTACGTGGAGGACGTTGACCTTGAGGCTTACGTTCTGAACGCTCAGTACGCTCTTGCTGTGGACGCTGCTGCTGACGTGGTGCTTTAGCAGGCGCAGAACCTTCAGCACGCATACTCAAGTTCACACGATTACGTTCAACATCAACTTGCATCACACGAACTTGCACGATCAGACCTGGTTTCACGACTTTGTGTGGGTCAGAAACGAATTCATTTGCAAGTTCAGAGATATGCACTAAACCATCTTGGTGCACACCTACGTCCACGAATGCACCGAAGTTGGTTACATTGGTTACAACGCCTTCAAGCTGCATCCCTTCAGTGAGTTGTGCAACTTCGGTAATATCTTCACGGAACTTCGCTGTACGGAACTCAGGACGAGGGTCACGACCTGGTTTTTCCAATTCTGCTAAAACGTCTTGAATCGTCGGCAAACCGAATTTGTCATCGACAAACTCTTCTGCTTTTACTTGGCGAATAATTTCTGTATTACCAATGATGTCTTTTACAGTCGTTGCTTTTGCAGCAACAATTTTCTCAACCAAGCCATAACTTTCAGGGTGAACAGCAGATGCATCTAATGGCTCAGAACCATCTTGAACACGTAAGAAACCAGCTGATTGTTCAAAAGTACGCTCGCCTAAACGTGGAACTTTCTTCAATGCTTGACGATTATCAAAACGTCCATTTTCTTTGCGGTATTCAACAATTTGTTGTGCAATCGCTTTGTTTAAACCTGCGATATAAGCCAAGATCGCTGGAGATGCTGTATTGACATCCACACCCACCGCGTTCACACAGTCTTCAACAACTGCATCTAGTGTTTTTGCTAAACCTGTTTGGTTTACATCGTGTTGGTACTGACCTACACCAATTGATTTTGGATCAATTTTTACAAGCTCTGCTAATGGATCTTGTAAACGACGAGCGATTGAAACCGCACCACGAATAGATACATCAAGTTCTGGAAGTTCTTGTGCAGCCAATTCACTTGCAGAATAAACAGATGCGCCTGCTTCACTCACAGTGATACGTGTTAATTTCAGATCCGTATTTGCCGCCATCATTTCAGCAACAACTGCTTCTGTTTCACGGCTTGCTGTTCCATTACCAATCGCAATAAGTTCCACGTGGAACTCTCTGCACAAACGCGCAAGCTCCGCAATCGAACCTTCTTTATCTTCTTTCGGTGCAAATGGATAGATTGTGCTGTGTGCAAGGACATCACCAGCTTCACTAATCACTGCTAGTTTTACCCCTGTACGAATACCAGGATCAACACCTAAAGTAACACGTCCACCTGCTGGTGCAGATAGAAGTAAATGACGTAAGTTCTCTGCAAATACATCCATTGCTTCAGCTTCAGCAGATAGACGCTTATCTGTTAGTAATGAGTGTTCAATCTGTGGACGAATCTTACCTAGCCAGAATAATTTTGCAGTTTGCTTTAAATAATCTTGACGGCTCTGTGGTTGTACTTGGTCTAAGTTGTATTCAGTTTCAATACGCGCCAATGGTGCATCATCTTCACCATCCACTTTTAAACCTAATACATTTTCTTGACGACCACGTAGCATCGCTAACAAACGGTGTGAAGGAACTTTGTTTAAGTTTTCAGAGAACTCAAAGTAATCACGGAATTTCTTACCAACTTCTTTTTTCTCTTCAGATGCCACAGCACTCTTTAGCACAGCAGTTTTAGAAAAAGTTTGTTTTAATTCAGTGGTTAACGCAATATTTTGCGCCCAATCATCAATTAAAATATGCTGAATCGCATCCAACTGACTTTCAAGATCTGGGTAATCTTCATGGCTGAAGCCTGATAATGCTTCTGTAGGATCAACTTGTTCAGCAAAAATCTTTTCTGCAATCGGCCCTAAACCGGCTTCTTTCGCTTTGAAAGATTTGCTTGTGCGTTTTGGACGATACGGCGCATAAATTTCTTCTAATGCATTCTTGGTTTCAGCCGCATTTACACGTGCAAGTAAATCATCACTTAACTTATCTTGTTCTTGTAAAGATTGAATCACTTTCTCACGACGTTCGTACAAATCACGTAGGTAAGCCAAACGTGTGTCGAGTTGACGCAATTGAGTATCGTCTAAGCCTTGCGTGACTTCTTTACGGTAACGTGCAATAAAGGGAACACTGGCGCCTTCATCAATTAAACGAATAGCAGCTTCTACTTGGTTTGGACGTACGGCAAGTTCATTTGCCAACTGCTGAACTAAGTCAGTCATCGTGATTGATTCCACAAGGGTTAATTCTAAAAGCACTGATTATAAAGTCCACGGCTATAAAATCCACCATTGTTTTTTTGAAAATTTTACGAGTAGATTATGCAAATTGATCAATGTTTCTAAAATCCCAAGATTTTTTCAGCTAAATATTGAAAAATAGATTGATTGTCATAATTTTACCTGTATATGTTTGGTATCTATCTCTTGATTTTATTGGCAATATTTGTTGCTTTATAACATAGCCAAACCTGTGCAATGAATCGTATACTGCCTGACATTGCATAATTACGATGACAATAAACGATAAAGGAGCACATCATGAGTTTAGTTGTACCTGCTGAATCGACGGAAACCGTACACCATGAGACAGACCGAGTCGAACGCATTTTAGTGGTCGATGACGATGTGCGTTTGCGTACGCTTTTGCAACGATTTTTAGAAGATAAAGGTTTTGTAGTCAAAACTGCTCATGACGCGACACAAATGGATCGTTTATTACAACGTGAATTGTTTTCGTTGATCGTTCTTGATTTCATGCTTCCTGTCGAAGATGGCTTAAATATTTGTCGCAGATTACGTCAATCTAATATTGACACTCCAATTATCATGTTGACGGCACGTGGAAGTGACTCTGATCGCATTGCAGGTTTGGAAGCTGGCGCAGACGATTATTTACCGAAACCATTTAACCCAAATGAACTTTTAGCTCGTATTCGTGCTGTATTACGTCGCCAAGTGCGTGAAGTACCAGGTGCACCGAGCCAACAAGTTGAAGTTGTTAGCTTTGGACCATGGTCTTTAGATCTTTCAACTCGTACACTTACTCGTGAAGGTCAAGTCGTGACTTTGACGACTGGTGAATTCGCTGTATTAAAAGCCTTGGTTCAACATCCACGTGAACCTTTGACCCGCGATAAATTGATGAATTTAGCACGTGGTCGTGAATGGGGTGCAATGGAGCGTTCGATTGATGTTCAAGTGTCTCGTTTACGCCGTTTAATCGAAGACAACCCTGCCCGCGCTCGTTATATTCAAACCGTTTGGGGTGTAGGCTATGTTTTTGTTCCAGATGGTGCTGAGTAAGTTCAGGAATTTCAACGTTGAAACTGGAACCCATTGACCCTCAAACTTTTACTGAGTTTGTATCTTACTCTGAACGACCACGTACCAAGTGGGAACGTTTCTTAGATAAGATCAAACCACGTTCCGCTGCGATGCGTACCACTATTTTGGTACTGTTCACCGTATTCTTCAGCTTATTTATGTCTTTGTGGTTCTTCTGGCGAACTTTGTATTTGCCAGAGTTACAACAACATGCACGCTATCTCGCAATTGAATTAGAGCTGGTCAATAATCCTGATATTCGAATTTTGCATCGTGATACAGAAGTCGATATTGATACATGGTTAAAAAACCGTATTGGTATCGAATACATCACTGATCCGAAAGAATTTCCAAAGATTGAAGACAAATTTCTAGCTGAATTATTTACTGATGAAATCGAAGCCAAACTTGCCAAAGAGTTAGGTGTTGATAACGTCACCGTTTATTTTAAATTTAAACCAATTCCTCGTATCTGGATTCAAACTCCAGAGATGAATGGTAACTGGGTGCGTGAACCACTAAAAACCTATACCAATTACAGTGTTGAATTGATTGCAACATGGTTATTTGGTGTACCGATCTTATCTTCAATTATTATTCTAACCTTGGTTCGCCAAATGAATCGTCCATTGCGTCGATTACAAAATGCCGCCAATAGTTATAGTAAAACAGGTAAAGCACCTTATTTAGATACTAATCACGGGCCTTTAGAAATTCGTCAGGTGAACCAAGCTTTTAACCATATGGTTTATACGCTTGAACAAACTGAGCGAGACCGTCAAATTATGTTGGCTGGGATTTCCCACGATTTGCGCACACCATTGACGCGTATTCGTCTCACTGCAGAAATGCTACCCGATGAATTCTTTCGTGAAGGTCTAATTTATGATGTTGATGATATGGATGCGATTCTTAATCAATTCATTTCGTACATGCGTGATGGATCGGATGAAGAACTCACTGATACCAATATCAACACGTTGCTGCAAGAACTTGTCATTCAATTCAAACCATTAGATATACGTTTTGAAATGCAGGATTTACCTATTATTCCTGCTCGTAGTCTCTCTTTAAAGCGTCTGATCGCCAATTTAATCAATAATGCGAAACGCTATGGTGCCGAACCGATTGAACTTTCTGCAAGCCATGTAGACGAACACATCCTCATCACTGTTGCTGATCATGGTGAAGGCATTCCACCCGATCAAGTTGAAGAACTCATGCAACCCTTTGTACGTGGTAATTCAGCGCGCACTGTTCAAGGTAGCGGACTTGGCCTTGCAATCGTAAAACGTATTGTGGATATTCATCAGGGTAAAATTAGCATTCGCAATCGTGAGCAAGGTGGTTTAGAAGTTGTGATCTCTTTACCAATCGTGACTCCTCATGTTGAAGAGACTGAGAAAAATACGATTAGCAAGATTAAACAAACACTTAGTGAACACTTCTAATTCAATACAAGATCAATCAAAAATGTCTCGTATTTTTGCTCGCAAATCATCTTCTATTTCACATATTAGACCTTAGCCGTAGTCCAATTCCCTTTTGCTTTTTTAGCGCTAAAATCCATATCTAATGAAAAAGCAATATTGAGAATGGATGATGTCTTTAAGTCGTATTCGCCTTGCGTCTCTACACGACAAAGTGATGAGTGCAGAACAGGCTGCTCGCTTTATTGAAAATGATATGACGGTTGGTATGAGCGGATTTACTCGTGCAGGAGAAGCGAAAGCCGTTCCTCAAGCACTGGTTGAACAAGCCAAAAAAAATCCGTTAAAAATCACGTTAATTACTGGTGCAAGTCTCGGAAATGACTTAGACAAACAACTGACGGAAGCAGGTGTACTTGCGCGCCGCATGCCATTCCAAGTTGACAATACCTTACGTCGTGCAATTAATAACGGCGAAGTGATGTTTATTGACCAACATTTATCTGAAACCGTTGAACAAATGCGTAATCAGCAGCTCAAACGTCCAGATGTAGCTGTGATTGAAGCGGTCGCAATCACTGAAGATGGTCACATTGTTCCAACAACATCCGTTGGTAACTCGGCAAGCTTTGCAATTTTCGCTGAAAAAGTGATTGTAGAAATCAACACATCACTCAGCGAAAACTTTGAAGGCTTACACGATATTTACATCCCAACCTATCGTCCAACGCGTACACCGCTGCCTTTAACTCAAGTGGATGATCGTATCGGCTCTACTGCGATTCCAATCGATCCTGCAAAAATCGTCGGCATCGTGTTCAACGATACAGCTGACTCACCTTCAACAGTGACAGCGCCAGATGATGAGACTCAAGGCATTGCGAATCATTTGATTGCATTTTTTGAGAAAGAAGTTGCTGCTGGTCGTTTAGCGAAAAACTTAGGTCCTTTACAAGCGGGTATTGGTTCTATTGCAAACGCTGTTCTCACTGGTTTGAAAGATTCAAACTTCGAAGATCTTGTGATGTACTCTGAAGTACTTCAAGACTGTACGTTTGAGTTGATCGATGCAGGCAAAATGAAGTTTGCTTCTGGTAGCTCAATTACACTTTCAGCTCAGTGTGGCGAGCGTGTATTTGGCAATCTAGAGCACTACAAAGATAAATTGGTCTTACGTCCACAAGAAATTTCAAATCACCCTGAAATTGTGCGTCGCTTAGGTATTATTGGAATCAACACTGCCCTTGAATTTGATATTTATGGCAATGTGAACTCAACTCACGTTTGTGGTACCAAGATGATGAATGGTATCGGTGGCTCAGGTGATTTCGCACGTAATGCGCACTTAGCAATCTTTGTCACCAAGTCAATCGCAAAAGGTGGAGATATTTCTTCGATCGTGCCGATGGTGAGCCATGTTGATCACTGTGAACATGATGTTGATATTCTAGTGACAGAACAAGGCTTGGCTGACCTTCGTGGTTTAGCGCCGCGTGAGCGTGCACGTGTGATTATCGATAATTGTGTACACCCACTCTACCAAGCAGCATTAAACGATTATTTTGATCGTTCATGTGAGCGTGGTGGACATACGCCTCATATTCTTCGTGAAGCATTGTCATGGCATGCAAATTTTGAAGAAACAGGTCATATGCTATCGAACGGTTCTTTAGCTAAAACAGCTTAAATTTCCTTTGTAGCAAATAAAAGGCTGAATCTGTTGATTCAGCCTTTTTCTATTTAGAACTTCACACCGTAAGATATACCTAAGATATGTTGATCCATTTCTAGATTTGCCTCACCCCCACCAAATGCTGTCGGGATCGATTGATTGCCTTTTACGGTTTCTTTTAAACCATAGGTATAGGCAACACTTAACTCTTGCGCTCGGTCAATATCCCACGTCGCACCTAGACTAATATGATCTTTAATCACACCTGGTGCTAGAATATTTAAGAAAGTCTGATCTTGTGGGATAGGCTGATCATTATGGCTATAACCAGCACGCATTGTGAGTTGTGGATTGACTTGATAGCTTGCTCCCAACTTATAGACGTTAATATCTTTCCAACCGAAACCCTGTCCCTTTTCTGATCCGAAAGTATTCCCCTGCATCACAGAAGCTAAACTAAAAGGATTACCGACCGAATCAACATCCGAATAATTGATTCGCTGTATATCCGCTAATACAGTCAAAGCAGGGGTTAACTTGAAGCTCGCTCCAACCCCATAACTCTCAGGAACATCAAAATCACCCGATTCAGCAAATAAACCGCGATACTTATCAAATTTATCTGCATCAATTTTTGACGCATAGTTTGCTCCGACAGTAACGACATCATTTAATTTCGCACTCCAGCCCACTCGCACCCCAATCCCTGTAGCAGAGTCTTTACCTTTATTGCTTAGATTTTTTCCATCATTTGAAAATGGGGCAAAACCAGAAATTCCTTTCGCTTCAAAACGTTGATATAGAAAATTTGTCGCAATCCCGATTGATTGATTTTCACTATAGCGCCATGCAACCGTTGGAGAGACAAATACCTGAGATAAATCAACACCCGCTTCGCCTGTATTACCAAATGCAGCATAAGGATTACGTTTATAGGTCGTATTCATACCACCATTGCCATAAATCGCTAAGCCTAAAGCAACGCTATCATTTACTTTCTTATTGATCGCAAATTCAGGCAGTACAAAGTATTCACGACCATTACCGCTGTATTGTCCATTAGCACCTGCTAAGTTCCCCTCAATCGCAGCAGAGCGTTTAGGATTAAATAGAGTCGCACCAACATCCACACGGCTATCAATCCAGTTCAAACCTGATGGATTACTCGCTATAGTGAGCGCATCGTTAAATGCAGCTATAGAGGCACCAGCTTGACCTTGGGCTTTCACGCCATAACCATGCATAAAATAGCCCGTTGTCGCAGATGCGTGCTGTGCTATACCCGATAAAAGAACAACTGGAAGAGCTACCCCGATAAACTTTTGCATAACTTATATTCAACAAAAATAATATATTTGCAAGTATATTGTTTTTCTTTTATTCATATAACTAAGTAAAATTGAGATGCATATTCTTTTTTTTCATAAAGAGTTTTTAATATAGAACTTAGAAAGACTTAAATATGAATTACGCATAATTTAACCCATAAAAAAACCCCAAACTGATGTTTGGGGTTTTTGAATATGGTGGCGTGACCCAGGATCGAACTGGGGACACACGGATTTTCAATCCGTTGCTCTACCTACTGAGCTATCGCGCCAATGGCGTGTATTAAGCCGTATCTACAGCAAATAGTCAACAATTATCCTGAGCTTTTGATTTGATTGCCCATTTTTCAGGCAAAAAAGTCCAGATAAAAAAAATCCCTGATGGGATCAGGGATTGAAATTTCGAATCTATGGTGGCGTGACCCAGGATCGAACTGGGGACACACGGATTTTCAATCCGTTGCTCTACCTACTGAGCTATCGCGCCAAAGTGGGCGTATTAAACAATGTTTGTCAAAATCCGTCAAGTTAATTTAAGGATTTTTAGATTAAGTGTTTAATTTAACTCCAATTAGACCCTATATTTAGCTCGCGATTAGATTTTTCCAAGATGTGATAGACAACGATGAATCGCGCCACATCCAGGTTCAAACTGTTTTACGCCCTGCTCTTCTTCGATACGGCAAACTTCCTCAACGAGGCGTTCTGCCACACCGCGACCGCGATTGGATGGATGTACAACAATATATTCCAAAACACGGCTTTCACCTTGTCCTGTGACCCAGATTGCACCTATAATTTTGGTGTTAAATTCAGCGGTATAAACTGTGGTATATTGCTGTAGATCTTGTTCAAGTTGCTGCATTGCATCTTGCCCATCACCAAACTCTGGACTGGTGTCATAAAGTCGCTCTAGCTGGGTACGAATTCCTAGATTTTCTAGTGAACTGTAAGCATGTACGGTAATAGGCATTGATTAACCCTCCTGAGCAAACTATGATGCTGTCACTTTTTCGTCACAGCGAAACTTTGGTTTTTAATTCAATCATTTTTGACGTTTTTTGAGGAACGTGTCCATGACGCAACGTATCAGTGAAGTGGTAAGAAATACCAACGAAACAAAAATTCGAGTTCGTCTCAATCTCGATGGTACTGGTCAAGGCACACTCAACACTGGAGTTCCATTTTTAGACCATATGATTGATCAAATCAAGCGCCATGGTCTATTTGATATCGATATTCATTGCGATGGTGACTTGGAAATCGATGATCACCATACCGTCGAAGACTGTGGAATCACCTTGGGACAAGCCTTTGCGCAAGCTTTAGGCGATAAAAAGGGCTTACGTCGTTACGGTCATTTTTATGCACCACTCGATGAAGCACTTTCGCGTGTTGTCGTTGATCTCTCTGGTCGTCCAGGCTTGTTTATGGATATTCCATTCACACGTGCCCGTATCGGAACATTCGATGTCGATTTATTTTCAGAATTTTTCCAAGGTTTTGTCAACCATGCGTTGATGACCTTACATATCGACAATTTAAAAGGCAAAAATAGCCATCACCAGATCGAAAGTGTATTCAAAGCTTTGGCACGTGCTTTACGTATGGCGTGTGAGGTTGATCCTCGTGCTGAAGGCATGATTGCATCAACGAAAGGTAGCTTGTAATGACGCGTATTGCTTTACTTGATTATGGCATGGGCAACTTACACTCAGCAGCCAAAGCGCTAGAGCATGTAGGTGCAACAGTTGATGTGACTAATGATCCTAAGCTGATTGCCCAAGCGGATAAAATTGTATTCCCAGGCGTAGGTGCCATGCGTGACTGTATGCAAGGCATGCATGAGGCAGGAATTGATGAAGTCGTTCGTCAAGCGGCTTTTAACAAACCTGTACTCGCGATTTGTGTTGGCATGCAAGCATTGCTACAAAGCTCTGAAGAGAATGGTGGCGTAGAAGCTTTGGGTATTTTTGAGGGTGTGGTCAAACACTTCCCTGAAATTCCGAATTTAAAAGTTCCGCACATGGGTTGGAACCAAGTACATCAACTTGATCCAAGTCATCCAATGTGGAACAACATCGAGCAAGACGCTCGTTTTTATTTCGTACATAGCTACTATGTCGAACCAAAAGATTCTACAGTTACAGCGGCAACTTGTGATTATGGTGTGAACTTCTGTACCGCGATTCACAAAGACAATTTATTCGCGACCCAATTCCATCCAGAGAAAAGTCATACTGCTGGTTTACAGTTGTTAAAAAACTTTGTGGAATGGAAAATCTAAGCATTTGAACAAGTTTAGTTCCTGATAATAAAGCCAATTTTAAATTGGCTTTATTTTTTTAATTGCCTTATCTATTTATTTCTCATTATTTTTTGCATATCATGCAAACACTTTGAATAAAAATCAAACAACAGATAATTTCAAAATTAAATTTAAAAATCAGAGACTACAGGAAAATAATATGTCTTCTCAGCTTCAAACAAATGATTCAGGTTTTAGTGCAAATGGGCGTTTTGGCAGACTCTCTTACTTAGGCTGGAATATGTTACTCGTGGTCTTCGTATTCATTTTGGGTATTATCGCAGCGTTTTTTGTTCCAGCTTTGAGTCCTTCAACGACAAGTTCATCGATGTATGTATTTGGTGGACTCTTTATCATTGTTTATATTGCAATGATCTACTTCAGCTTTATTTTCTCAATCCGCCGTTTACATGATCGAAATCAAACAGGTTGGTTGTCATTAGTGATGATTATTCCACTCATCAACTTCTTATTTTTTATTTACTTGAGTTGTGCAAAGGGTGATGAAAATGCAAATAATTATGGCTTACCTCGTATTACTCAAGCTTGGGAAAAAGTATTAGCTTGGATATACATTATTATCCTTCCACTCTGTATTTTAGCCATAGCAGCATCCGCAATTCCTGCTTACCAAAACTATATTCAAAAAAGCCAACAGCTCCAGATGGAACAAATGAATAGATATGCAGAATAAACCAAGTCTATTTTTCAAAGCCAAGTGGGAAAACTTGGCTTTTTCAATTGATCAAAACGGTTTAAGCTGAGTGAAACGATTTGAGCTCATTTCATGGAAATGCAACAACAAACTGCGCTTTTAAGCAAAGAACAAATACGCACCTTCCCTGCATTTCAAAACTTAAATCCAGATCGAATTTATGTCATCCATACACTTAATCAGTGTTTACAAATTGAAGCTGAGCTTAAATCTGTGCAAGTGTTCGGCTTTGATACAGAATCCAAACCGACCTTCAAAGTCGGTGAAAAATCAACAGGCCCTCACCTTATCCAGTTGTCTAGCTTAGAAAATGCTTATCTTTTTCAGGTGAATCCAGAAATATTGGCTTTCTTAAAACCTATTTTAGAAAATGAACAACAACTCAAAGTTGGTTTTGGTTTAAAAAATGATGCCAGTGGTTTTAGACGCAAAGGGATTCATCCAAACGGTCTGATCGATTTAGCAAAATGCTTTTCAAATTTTGGATATAACACCCAGGTCGGTGTACAAACGGCAATTGCTTTGTTATTTCAGCGTTATTTTCCTAAAAGTAAAAAAATTAGCACTTCTAACTGGTCGACTAAGGCCCTGAGCCAACAGCAAATCAATTATGCTGCGGCAGATGCTTATGCCGCGCGTATTATTTTTGAATATCTCTACCAGCATCAAAGTTTCACGTCACCACTTCAACAACAAATCGAAAGAATACTCACAGGTTCTCAATCCAAGACTTAGAGATTGATCAATACTTTGTTAATATGTAGCCAATTTTAATTTACGATGAAGCTAGGAGCGAAAGCATGCTAATCATCCCTGCAATTGACCTGAAAGATGGTAAATGTGTACGTTTAAAACAAGGACGCATGGAAGACGATACTGTTTTCTCTGATGATCCTGTGGCAACTGCACAACATTGGGTTGATGAAGGCGCACGTCGTTTACATTTAGTTGATTTAAATGGTGCTTTCGCTGGTACGCCAATTCACAAACCAGTGGTTGAAGCTATTGCGCGAGCACAACCTGAATTACCAATCCAAATTGGTGGCGGCATCCGTTCACTTGAAACCATCGAGCACTACTTAGATGCCGGCGTATCGTTTGTCATTATCGGTACCAAAGCAGTCAAAGAACCTGAGTTTGTTGAAGAAGCATGTAAACAGTTTGCAGGTCATATTATTGTTGGTATCGATGCGATCAATGGCATGGTAGCTACTGACGGTTGGGCAAATGTCACTGATGTTAAAGCGACTGATCTTGCTAAACGTTTCGCTGACGCTGGTGTATCTAGCATCGTCTACACTGATATTGCACGTGATGGCATGATGCAAGGTGTCAACGTTGAGCAAACTGTTCACTTAGCTCAATATTCAGGATTACCTGTTATTGCATCTGGTGGTGTCACCAATCTTGATGATGTACGCAACTTAAAAGGTCAATCTGGCATTTTAGGTGCAATCACAGGTCGAGCAATTTATGAGGGCACTTTAAGCCTTCGTGAAGCTCAACTTTTACTTGATGAACAATCACTTTAATTGTGTTTAGCTCTAGCGATTTGAATAATGGCTAGAGCTTTTTTCGCTTAAATGTTATCCTCATCCTGATTTTTATCTCGATCTTCAATTCTATAATGTCACTTACGCCACCCTAGTTTTTACAGCCCCCTCTTGTAAATAACTCATCACTGTCTAGTGATGTGGTGTAGTCGTGTGCTTTTTTATATCACATCACTTGCCTTTAAAATATTTTTCAAAAATAGGCTATTTCTATGTTTTCCAATGTACGAGAACAATGGTTCTCTAATATCCGTGCCGATGTGCTTGCGGGTCTTGTGGTCGGCTTAGCGCTGATTCCCGAGGCGATTGCATTTTCAATCATCGCGGGGGTTGATCCCAAAGTTGGTTTATATGCGTCCTTCTGTATTGCAGTCGTGATTTCTTTTGTTGGTGGGCGTCCTGCCATGATTTCAGCAGCGACTGGCGCAATGGCTTTGGTCATGGCAAGTCTAGTGAAAGAACATGGATTACAATATCTACTTGCAGCAACATTATTAACAGGTGTACTGCAAATCCTGGCGGGCTATTTAAAACTCGCAAAACTCATGCGATTTGTTTCTAAATCTGTGGTGATTGGCTTCGTCAACGCGCTTGCTATCCTCATTTTTATGGCGCAATTACCTGAATTGATCAATGTAACATGGCATGTATATGCATTAGTTGGCTTGGGTTTAGCCATTATTTATCTCTTCCCTTTACTCCCTAAAATTGGAAAACTTATTCCCTCTCCTTTGGTCTGTATTATCGTTATTAGCCTGATCGCAGTAGGTTTCGGAATTGATATTCGCACTGTGGGAGATATGGGTGAATTGCCAGATACACTGCCTGTATTCTTATTACCCGATATTCCTCTTAACCTAGAAACGCTACAAATCATTTTACCTTATTCGATTGCACTCGCAGCTGTGGGCTTACTTGAATCCATGATGACAGCCACGATCATTGATGAAATGACCGATACGCCAAGTGATAAATTCCAAGAATGTAAAGGTCAAGGGATAGCTAATATCGCATCTGGTTTTATGGGTGGGATGGCGGGGTGTGCCATGATTGGTCAATCCATGATTAATGTAAAATCAGGTGGTCTAACCCGATTATCAACATTTTCAGCAGGCGTATTTTTGCTGATCTTAGTCGTCTTTATTAGTGACTGGCTCAAAGTTATTCCTATGGCAGCATTGGTTGCCGTGATGATTATGGTCTCGATCAGCACATTTGAGTGGAAATCACTGACAGGTTTTAAATCTAATCCCCAAAGTAGCAACGTGGTTATGATTGCCACTGTCATTGTGGTTGTAGCAACCCATAACTTGGCACTCGGTGTACTCACAGGTGTATTACTATCCGCTTTATTCCTTGCCAATAAATTAGAAAATGATATTCGTGTTGAAAGCTATATAGAAAATGATGCACGAGTCTACGATTTAAAAGGTCAAATCTTTTTCAGCTCCTCAGAAAAATTCATGCAGGGTTTTAATTTCCAAGAACCAATTTCTAAGGTCATTATTGATTTAACTCATTCACATATTTGGGATGTAACTTCAGTGGCAATGCTAGATTCTGTGGTGAATAAGTTCCAAAGAAATGGAGTCAATGTCACGGTACGTGGGTTGAATGAAGCCAGCTCAATCATGATTGATAAATATGGAACACATACTAAACATCAGTTTGATGCAATTTAGTTCAACACACTAACACCATTAAACATAAAAAAGCCAAACTTTCATGTTTGGCTTTTTCAGATCAATAAATCACATTTCGAATAAAGCGAAGTATGTCAGTGCCTTGATTGCTATAGCGATAAGGAACAGAACTATCAAATAAAAAAGATGTACCTGCTGCAACTAAATGTATTCCAGAAGCAAATTCTAGACTCAGTTCACCTTCAATAACATAGATCAACTCCTGCCACCCTTGTTGATCAGGTTCAGCAACATAGGTCTCTCCAACAGCCAATGTCCATGTCCATAATTCGACTTGAGTACGTGCAGGGATGGATGCCTGTAAAGTTGCCTGACTCTCAAGATGAGAGCCCTGCCATGCCAAAGTCTTAACGATCGCAGAATCCACAAGCTCTGGTGCTGTCACAAGTTGCTTGAAATTCACATCTAAAGCATTTGCGATCGCATCCAGTTTGGTCAGACTAATATTTACCATCCCTGTTTCTAAAGATGCGATGGTACGTCGGCTTACCCCAGCTCGCTCTGCCAGCTCTTGCTGACTCAATTGGTGCTGGTTTCGATAAAAGCGAATATTCTGCCCTACATATTGCAATACCGCATCAGGATGATTCATGCAGTTTCACTCTCATTTGATTATGCGCAATATATTGCACAAATGCATAAATTAATGCAATATGTGCAGTATATTGCACGTTGATTTGGAATTTGGTTTTGACAGCTTTCTCGCAATCACCTAGAGCAGCACAATTTGCATTGATTTTTATCACCATGATTTGGGGTGGGACTTTTCTAGCCGTGCAATATGCACTCAACTTTAGTACACCGATGTTTTTCGTCGGTTGCCGTTTTGCAGTTGCTGCTGCTGTAATTTTCCTACTTTCATTAAAATCCATGTCGGGTTTAACGCTCAAAGAAACTCTGGCTGGAACTGCTATCGGCATCATGATTGCGATTGGTTATGGCACACAAACGATTGGTCTACAAAGTATTTTAAGTAGCGAATCGGCTTTTCTTACTGCGCTTTATGTTCCTTTAGTGCCCATTCTCATGTGGGTTATTTTTCAAAAATCACCATCACTCATGACATGGATCGGCTCAGCATTAGCATTTACAGGCTTAGTCCTACTGACAGGAAATGGTTTTTCCAATATCACGCTCTCTTATGGACAAGTACTTACCCTGATCTGTGCTTTGGTGATTGCATTAGAGATTATTTTGATTGGTTATTTTGCAGGACGAGTAAATTTACGACGCGTTACTGTGATTCAACTTATGGTTGCCGCCCTACTCTCTTTCGCCAGTATGCCTTTGGTTGGTGAACATCAGCTACCAGCATTTTCATGGTCTCTCCTATTAATCGCAACTGGATTGGGGCTCGCCAGTGCTTTAATTCAGTTTGTTATGAACTGGGCACAAAGCATGGTTGATCCAAGTCGTGCAGCGATCATTTATGCAGGTGAACCTGTTTGGGCAGGTCTGATTGGAAGAATTGCAGGTGAACGTTTGCCCTTACTCGCATTATTTGGCGGATTACTGGTGGTATTGGGTGTTTTGGTGAGTGAGCTCAAACTCAAAATCCTCAACTCTCCTCAAAACAATAAAGATGCTTAGCTTACTTTTCTTTTATTGGCGGCTCATTCTTCTTCAGTAGCATCTGAGGTTGATAATATTCAACGATTGGCATTGGATCATAGAAGGGATGTAATAAAGCTTTCCATTCTTGATAAGCAGCAGACTTTCTAAACCCTTCTGTGTGATCTTCAATATGATCCCAAAATATCATCAGAATATAGCGATGATCATCTTGAACATTTTTAATCAGCTGTACGGCATTTAATCCTGCCATCGGATAAATAATCGCTTTGGCTTTTTGAAATGCTGCCTCAAATGCCTGACTTTGATTAAGTTTAATTGTTAAATGCACATGCTCAATAATCATGATCCAACCTGTTTAAATGATTTTTACTAAAAACAGCATCACTTCCATCACAACCACTATATTTAAAATGGCATTTTTCCAATACACGTTTGGATGCATGATTATTTTGATCGACATAAGCCTCTATATTATATATGGCATATTGTTGATTTAAATAGGTTTCAAGCCATTTTAAGGCTTGAGTTGCATAACCTTTATTCCAGAAATCCTTAAAAATGATATAGCCAACGTAAGCAGTTTGCTTATGAGGGAAAATGGTAGCTTGCAGCGTACCAATCGGTTGCTGTTGACTTGTGTCATCAAAAACCACCCAATTTACCCAGACTTCTTCGAGTGTGCCTGAACCTTTGGCGAGTTGTCTAAACCGTTGTCTTAATCCTTCTCGCTCAGGATATTTCACGTCAGGAATAAAACGATATAGATCATCATCAAGCGTATATGAATAAATGAGATCTGCATGCTCAACAGTCAAAGGTTCATAATATAAACGCATCAAATAACTACCAATTCTTCAGGTTCAACACCTCAATTCATTGATACATAGGTTTATTGTCATTGAGAGCAATCAAGCCACGTATTGCACGATATACAATCCAAACCCAAGCTGTAAAAATCACCGCTACACAGAAAACCGTTCCTGATAATGCAACACCCGCAAACGCATTCGGATTATCGCCTGTAAAAAACAAGAAGAAGAATGGAATAAAGGCAATGATATTCCAAGCGAGATACCACCAAAATGTCCGAATCTGCCAAGTAAAATGACTTTCAAAAATAGAGCCTCTTACATCGCTACGTTTTACATAGTTAATAATTAAGGCAATCACTGCCAATAATCCACCTGTAAAAATCGCAATGATATAAATTACGTAAAGGACCAAAGTCAAAGTACGGTTCGGGTCTTGATCAACGGAATAATTCATTTTATTTATCTCCCGAAACGAACTCCCTCAATAGAACACATTGAGTGGAGAAATTAACCAACATATCAATAATATATGGAAGACTATGGTACAGAAATAAATCTTACGAAACGGTTGTTTTTGTGTTTTATGTCTCAGTTTTTGTTGTGCTAACCAACCTGCACACCATCCTCCAAGCGAATCCACGATATGTAAGGTTTGCTCAGGAATACGGCGATTCCCCAATTGTGCCGCCTCTTTGTCTTGAGCATATAGCCAATAACTCAAGACATTCATCAAACTGACGAACAATAAAGTATAAGGCGGTAATAATTTACTTAAGCTCGCGATGACCATGAATACAATATAAATCACAATGGCAATTTGCATCGCTGTCCAACGTTTAGCAGACTTCGCAGCTGAAGGTTTCGGCTTATGTTCAAATACTTGGGCTGCTTTTAGATAACTGACTTGCTGAGCGCGATAACGACCACGCTCATCTAAGATCACCAAGTACTCCAAAGCACAACCTACAAGAGGTCGAGGACCTGTGCGAGCAAAGTCCTTAATATGTAAAAAGACCCGATCTTTGTGCTTATCATTCGGTTGAATAAAACCATAGCCTTTATCATCAAACCATTCTACTAAACGACCTTGGTCTCGCATGCTTTTTCCTTAAGCTTGAACTTTTTGTAAACGATCTTGCAGCATCATCCGCATTTCCATCGGGTCTTTTTGTGAAATGTCTTCACCAGTACGACCCTGTTCCGCATTTTTTTGTGCAACTTGGAGACGCATACTCCAGAAACGACATGCAGCCATTGCCAAGAAAATATTTAAACACGCTAACTCATCAGCTGTGAGTTGACGAATGCTTTGATACGCTGCAAGGAAAGCCTCTGCCTTGGCTTGGTCTATATGAACGTTTGGATAAGCAGTACAGAAATCATTGATACTAATCGCAATATCAAATAAAAATTCATCTTGATTTAACTCATAAAAATCAAGAATCCCTCGTAATTGATCACCTTCAAATAACGTATTGTCTCTAAATAGATCAGAATGAATAAAACCGACAGGACGATCAGGATATTGCTGTGTAATTTTGGCAAATTGCTGAAAAACTTGATCCAATAGGGATTGATCATCGTCATTCATATTGGGTCTCAGTTGCTCTGCTACATCTGACCAATACCGATGATTACGATTAAAATCACGCTTCAAAGGAAAATCTTTCAACGCCACATGAATTTTTGCTTGAGCCTGAGCAATCGCTTGGATTTGTAATAATGTTGCTTCTTCTGGATGTTCACCCATCAAGCGTGGGGCAATTTGTGCAGGTTTATCTGCGATGCTATGAATGGCTTGACCATGGTGTTTCAATGGTACAGCAACGGCAACCCCTGCCTCTCCCAAACAGTCTAGTACGGGAACAAGCTCACCAGCTCCTTCAGCATCAAGCTCTTCAAAAACAGTAAGAACGTAATGTTTTTGAGTTTGATCCACCAAAAAATAGTTGGTGTTTTGAATACCGCCTTGGATTGGAATCAGGTCAATCACTACCAAACCATAAGGTTCAGCAAAAGCTTGAACATCTTCTAAACTCAACGGGGTATAAACCGACATGGAAAACCTGCAAAAAATAGCTGTGAAGTTTGATAGAATACCCTTTCCCTCCATGAAGGTGTAGCACCAGAGTCGGTCTCCTTTCTCTATTGGCGATTTTTTGGAAAATTTTATGCTCGCAAAACGTATTATCCCTTGCTTAGATGTTGATAATGGTCGAGTCGTCAAAGGCGTTCAATTCCTTGATATTCGTGATGCAGGTGATCCTGTCGAAGTTGCACGTCGTTATAACGAACAAGGTGCCGATGAAATTACCTTTTTAGATATTACTGCTACCCATCATGGACGCGATACGACTTACCGTACTGTTGAGCGCATGGCTGAGAGTGTCTTTGTCCCATTAACCGTAGGCGGTGGTGTACGTAAAGTCGAAGATATCCGTTTACTTCTGAATGCCGGTGCAGACAAAGTCAGTATCAACTCGGCAGCGGTGTTCAACCCTGAATTTGTTCAAGAAGCATCTCAACGTTTTGGTGCTCAATGTATCGTGGTTGCAATTGATGCGAAAAAAACTGGTGAAAATAAGTGGGAAATCTTTACCCACGGTGGACGCAAGCCAACAGGTATTGATGCAATAGAATGGGCTGTCAAAATGGCAGACTTTGGTGCAGGTGAATTACTGATTACCAGTATGGATGCCGATGGAACCAAAGCAGGCTATGACATCGCTTTAATGCGCCAAATCAATGATCATGTCACGATTCCAACGATTGCTTCAGGTGGTGTAGGAAATTTACAACATTTGGCAGATGGTATTTTGAAAGGTGGCGCAGATGCTGTACTTGCGGCTTCCATTTTCCACTTTGGTCAACATACGATTCCTGAAGCGAAAAAATATTTAGCTGAGCAAGGCATTGAAATGCGCCTTTAAGCAATAAAAATAGCTAGATCCAAACCTCTCAATGCGATTGCTTGAGAGGTTTTTTATTCGGCAAATTTTAGTCAAAAAAATACCTTGCTCAGCAAGGTATATGAAATGCGTTTATACAACGCTAGAGGGTAAACGAATAACAATAAATTTGGAAAAATATCAAGCAACAAAAAGGCTTGGGCTAAATTAGCGAGATATTCAGCAAAAATATTGACATTAAAAGCCAATTTTATTGACAATTCACGACAGAAGCACGCGACTAGCATCATGTTTTGTCAAAATACCCTCTTCACGCTATATCAAGATGCAACCGATACTTTTTCGATCTCTTCTGTCTGAGCGGCGGTCACCAATTTTGGTTTCTGCTCTACCCATTTTGCAGGAAATACTGATTCAATCACTTCAGTTAATATCTTCGAAATCGGTGCAGGTAAAGGCAGACCCAATGGATTAGCTTCTTTCAAATCTGCTGAAGACACCACACGCGTCCCCATCACATAATCAAACCAAGGACGAGTAACACACCAATTTGCATCTTGGTTCGAGTTCATGTGGTGATCATAGTGCCACGGGATCGTGCGCTTCGCCCAATCAGGCTCAAGATGGGCACGGCGATGAACATAATAATAATTCCCCGCACTATAAATTGCTGCAAGTGCCATGCCTTTTGAAAAAGGATAGAACACAACACTTGCCACACCTGCGGCTACAGCAAGTGACATTAACTCATTACGCGTACGCCAGTGATCAATGCCTTCCACATAACATTCATCCAAGAAATCTTGTTTACGTACTTCACGATGATGCGCCCAATGCGACTCCATGCTTTTAGGTACAGGGCTATAACGGGGTTGCCCAGGACGATGCACACCATGTAAAACGTATTTATGTGCGAACCATTCAAATGCATTTGCAACCGCTAAACCAGCGATAAAACCCTTGATCATTTTGATCTCCTAAACTGTGCTTCTTTTTATTTAAGATATAAATTTTTGTAGGCGAAGTATTGACGATACGATATATTAATATTGACAAAACACGACAATAAGAGGAACAGACAGGATGTCTCAACTCAAGAATTATACAGGATCAGTTTACGGTGGCTTGGGGCATTTACTGACGACTTATTGTGAAGCTAAAAATCTAGCTTTACCTGAACAATTACAAAAAATTCAAAACCTTGAACGCTTTGATTATGTCATTTGGCGGGATCTACTTGAAGAGTTGAATCAACTACATCCAAAAATCGGTTTAGGATTAGAAATTGCGGAATACGTCCAACCTAAGCATTTAGGGATTATTGCTTACTTAGCCTTATCTTGTGAAAGTCTTGGTGAAGCTTTAGCACGCTATCATGATTTTCATCGACTTATTTATGATGGAAGTCCTTTAATTGTTGAATTTAATCAACCCTATGCATCTATTCGTTGGGAAGCACCTGAACTACACCCCACTCAACTGACAGACGAAATTGCAATAGCACTGATGGTGCAATTCCTTAAACTGTTTATGTCAGGGGAAATGATCCATTTACACGAAGTTCATTTTGTGAATCCTGCACCTAAAAACCTCACGGTGTATGAACAGTATTTCCACTGCAAAGTTCGTTTTGATCAACCTAAGACTCAGCTCTTACTCCCGATTACTGAAGCATTCAAACCACTAAAAACAGGTGATCACACTCTGCAACAATTGTTATTGCAACAAGCTCAGGCACTATTAGATAAACTACCGAATTCAACACAATTAGATCAGCGTTTACAACATGCAATTTTAACGGGCTTACAGAAGAATCAATATCAGATTGATTTTATCGCTGAGAAATTGGGACTTTCTGTACGACAATTACAGCGTCATTTACAACAGCAAAACACAACCTTTCAGGAGCGTGTCCAACAAGTCCGCTTTATGTTGGCTACAGAATACTTAAAAGATCCGCACCTGAGTTTGCAAGAAATCTCTTTATTACTTTGCTACTCAGAACAAAGTGCTTTTCAACGTGCTTTTAAACTTTGGACAGGACAAACTCCTCAACAATGGCGAAAACTCAACACAACTTACAGTTATTTATAAAAACGATTAATGTTCTCACCATTTTACAATTGATCACTAATTAAACAATCTTTATACGAGATTCAGTGACCTATGCTTAATTCATTTAATCAGTATTCCTGTGACGAATACATCTGTGAATCCTGCACGTAGTACGGGTGTAGCTTTCTTTGCAGAAACTGCGGCACTTGGTCAATTATGGTTATTCTGGATTGCACCAATTGTAGGTGCAGTTATTGGTGCTCTCATACACAAAGTGGTTGCTACACTCCGAAATTAAATGATCACTCCATAAAAAAACAGCCACTATATGGCTGTTTTTTTATTGGATTATAAAAATGGATTCTCTATTTCCTGCTCTGGCTTTCGCTCGATCTGTGCTGGTAATTCCTCTTTTTCTAAAGCGATCACCACATCATTGATCAATTGCTGTAAAGCTTTAG
>Ga0209426_1000538_pt1 | contig 36267 bp, 41 predicted proteins | sample Deesub1362B_J571_FD_187697 | JGI IMG/M metagenome (GOLD analysis project Ga0209426, IMG submission 187697) | Deep oceanic, basalt-hosted subsurface ecosystem from Juan de Fuca Ridge flank, Pacific Ocean, CORK Borehole 1362B_J2.571 (SPAdes)... ...
CCGTTGCTGGCGGCCAAACGCCTTTAGGGCCTTATCCGCTCGAATGGAATCATTCGAGCGGAAAAATAAGGCTCTAAATCAAACATTTAGAGCGTGATAACCGCCGAAACCGCTCACACTTTCGGCTATCACGCTCTAGGGCTGGGCCGTCGGCGTATAGGCGGCCGCGACCGTGGGCGAATAGACGTAGCCGCCGCGCTTGAGATCCTGCGACAGGGTCAGCGGCGCGACGCCGCCATTCAGGCGCGCGCGGTACACCATGGTCGTCTCCATGGTCCGCATCACGTAGTTGCGGGTCTCGGAGAACGGAATGCACTCGATGAAGTCCAGCGGGTCGGTGGCCGCGCCGCGCGGGTCGCCGCAGAGGCCCGCCCACTGGGCCGGACGACCCGGCCCGGCGTTGTAGGCGGCCGAGGCCATGATGTACGAGCCGCTGAAGCTGTTGATCATGTCGCCCAGGTAAACCGAGCCCAGGCGCATGTTGTACGAGGCCTCGGACAGACGCTCGACGCTGTGGGGCTCGCCCAGCTTGCGGGCGACGATGGCGGCGGTGGCCGGCATCAGCTGCATCATGCCGCGCGCGCCGACGGCCGATCGGGCGGCGGGGTCGAAATTGCTCTCCTGGCGCGAGATCGAATAGACGAAGGCCGTCTCGGCCGCGCCCGGGCCCGGCGTGAAGTGGTGGTCCAGCAGCGGATACCCCCGCTCGGGCAGGATGATGCCGCGCTGGGCGGCGGTGCGCACGGCGCGCATGGCCAGGTCCTGATCGCCGTAGCCGCGCGCCATGTCGACCAGCAGGGCGCTCTCCTCGGCGTTGGGCAGGGTGTCGTCGATATAGAGCACCAGGCTTCTGAACAGGTCGCGGATACCGGCGTCGGCCAGGATGCGGGCGGCGCGGATCTGCTCGCGGCCATAGAAACGGGCGCGATCGGCCTGGGTGATCAGCGGGTCGTGGTCGAGGCGCAGTTCCTTGATCCCCGCCTTCTCGGCCGACAACTGGCCATAGAAGGTGGTGATGTAGCGCGCGCCCTCGCCATAGAAGGCCTGGGCGGCGATCAGGTCGCCCTGAGCCTCGGCCGCGCGGCCTTGCCAGTAGAGGGCGCGGCCCTTGGTGATCGGCGAGGCGCCGACGGCGGCGATATTGGCGAAGTGAGCCGCCGCCGCGTCGGGGTTCTTCAAGCGGGTCAGGGCGATCCAGCCGGCGTAGAACTCGCTCTCGGCGATGTCGGCCGGGGCGATGGCCTGGGCGTTGTTGGCGGCGGCGTAGGCGCCGGGGCTGTCGCCGGCCTTCAGCGCCGCCACGATCAGCTGCTTGCGCTCCTTCCAGATCGCCGTGGAGGCCTCCTCGGTCGGCGGAACCGGGAAGTTGGCGACCATGGGGATGGCCAGGGTCTCCATGCCCTTGCGGCGCAGATAGGCCGCGCGCTCGAACACCACGCCCGGCGAAGCCTGCAGGTCGGGCGTCAGGCCATTGTAGAGGTCGTTGGCGCTGGCGGAATTGGCGCGATAGGCCATGCGCACCTTGGCGGCGGCCTGGCCGGTGTCGGACAGCATGGCGACGATTTCCCGCGCGGCCGGCCCTTGCTGACCGTACAGCAGGATATCGGCGCGGCGGGCGTAGTCGTCCGGCGTCAGCATCGCGCCGAAGCGGGCGATCATGGCGCGCTGGGTGTCGGCCTCGAAGACCTTGTCGCGGAAGACGCGGCGGATCAGGTTCGTGGCGTCCTGGGGCCGGTTCATCGCCTGATAGGCGCTGGCCAGGGCCATGGCGCCCTCGGCCGTCGCCGGCTGGGCGCCGCCGAACCAGGCGACGATCCGAGCGGGATCCAGGCCCGAGGTCGACAGGGCCTTCTCGGTGGCGGCGTCGCGGCGCGCGCCACGCGGCCAGCCGGCCAGATCCCGGCGCGCGGCGTCCAATTCGAAGAAGCTCAGCGCCTCGGCGTTGCTGTCCACCAGAGTCCACTGGGCGATCTTGCGCGCGATCGGATCCTCGAGGCTCTGCATCGCGGCGCGAGCGCCGGAGACGTCGCCGCGCTTGGCGGCCGAAATCGCGGTTCTCAGGTTGGCGGCGTCGGTGTCGGATAGCGACGGGGAGACCGCCGTCGGCGGCGTGGTGATCAGGCCGCCGCCCGGTTGGGTCGCGCCCGGGGTCGCATAGGGCGACGCCGTCTGGGCGTCCGCGACGCCGACCGCGGCCACGATGCAAGCCCCTCCAAGCAGCAGACGACGCAGCACTGAAACCAAAACGCTCTCCTCGCCAGACTCTTAAGTCCGGATTTTACCTGAATCTCGTCTCCGTCCCTATGCGACGATTCAGGCCCTAATAGGTTTTAAAGTCGGGTTGGCGGGCTTGACCGGGCGCGGTTCCCCCATCAAATCCCGGGCTGCCCCACGAACCGCGCCGGCCGGCGGTTGCGGAACGGCGGGGCAGAGACATATTGTCCGCCCCCATCCTCCTGCCGCAACACCCCGCGGCGCTTCCTCACGGCAATTTGCAAGTCATGGTCCAGTCTCACTTCAAGGGCGTTCTTCCTGCCCTCGTCACGCCGTTCCGCGACGGTGAGGTGGACGAAAAAGCCTTCGTCGCCCTGGTCGAGCGCCAGATCGCCGGCGGGGTTCACGGCTTGGTGCCGGTGGGCACGACGGGCGAAACCTCGACCCTCTCGCACGACGAGCACAAGCGCGTGGTCGAGCTGTGCGTGAAGACGACGGCGGGCCGCGTGCCGGTGATCGCCGGCGCGGGCAGCAATTCGACCGACGAGGCCATCGAGCTGGCCGCGCACGCCAAGGCCGTGGGCGCCGACGCCTGCCTGGTGGTGACGCCCTATTACAATCGTCCCAGCCAGGAGGGCATGTACCAGCACTACAAGGCGATCAACGACGCGGTCGAGCTGCCGGTGTTCGTCTACAACGTGCCCGGGCGCACGGGGGTCGATATCTCCAACGACACCCTGGCGCGTTTGGCCAAGCTGCCCAATATCGTCGGGATCAAGGACGCCACCGGCGACCTGACGCGCATCAGCCTGCAGCGCCTGACGTGCGGCCCCGATTGGATCATGCTGACCGGCGATGATCCGACCGCCCTGGGTTACATGGCGCACGGCGGGCATGGCGTGATCTCGGTCACGTCGAACGTCGCGCCCGACGCCTGCGCCGCCTTCATGAACGCCTGCATGCAAGGGCAGTGGGAGACCGGGCTCTACTGGCAGGATCGCCTGGTGCGGCTCCACAAGGCGCTGTTCCTGGATTCCTCGCCGGCCCCGACCAAGTTCGCCCTGGCCCAGCTGGGCCTCTGCCTGGAAGATGTCCGTCTGCCGATCGTGCCCTGCGCCGAAGCCGTGCGTCCGACGATCCTGGCGGCCATGCGCGAGGCCGGTCTTCAGGAATGACCAAGCCGATCGCGGAGAACCGGCGCGCCCGGTACGACTACTTCATCGAGGAGACGTTCGAGGCCGGCATCATGCTGACCGGCACCGAGGTCAAGTCGCTGCGCGTCGGACGGGCCAACATCGCGGAGTCCTACGCCTCGGTCGAAGGGCGTGAGATCAAGCTGATCAACGCCGACATCCCGCCCTACGGCCACGCCAATCGCTTCAATCACGAGCCGCGCCGCCATCGTAAGCTGCTGCTGCATCGCAAGCAGATCGACAAGCTGATCGGCGCGGTGCAGCGCGATGGCCGCACGATGATCCCGCTGAAGCTCTATTGGAACGACAAGGGGCTGGCCAAGCTGGAGATCGGCTTGGCCAAGGGCAAGAAGCTGCACGACAAGCGCGAGACCGAAGCCGCGCGCGACTGGCAGCGCGACAAGGCGCGCCTGATGAAGGGCGATCGCGCCTAGAGCCTTATCCGCTAGAATGGAATCATTCGAGCGGAAAATAAGGCTCTAAATCAAACATTTAGAGCGTGATAACCGCCGAAACCGCTCACACTTTCGGCTCTCACGCTCTCAGGGAACGCCGGCGACGCTTGGCCGAGAGTCGGCTCGCGGTCCGCCATCGGCTGGCGGGCCGCGTTCTCCGTCCGGTCTCTAACCCTGGTACTGCGCGTCGCGGATGCGGCCGGCCAGGTCGTCCAGTCGCGCCGAGATGCGGTTGAAGTCGTAGTCAGGCAGGTAGCCGCGGTGTTCCCGCGCTTCCCGGAACGTCCAACCCCGAATGCCGTCCAGTTCGCGCCTCAGCCGGGCGGCCCGCCAGTCGTCGATCCGCTCTTCGTCCTGGCTGTTGCGGAGCCACTGATCGATCCGGCGTTCCCGCTCGAAGAGGTCGCGCGCCGGACGGCCATAGGCGGGCGCGTCATAGCCCGACCATGGGCGATAACCCCATCCCCAATCCTGGGCCGAAGCCGGCGCGGCGGCCGTCAGGGCGGTCAACGAAGCCAGGGCGGCGGCCGCGGCGACCGCCCACTTTTTCGAGGTAACCATCGCTCGCATTCTCCTTGCTCGACGTGAGCCAGGCGAATGTTGCGCGTCCGACATGAACTCGTCGGGAGCCGGCCGGTCAGGTTCGGTTCATTTTGGAGGAAGGCGACGGCCCTAGAGCCTTATCCGCTCGAATGGAATCATTCGAGCGGAAAATAAGGCTCTAAATCAAATATTTAGAGCGTGATAACCGCCGAAACCGCTCACACTTTCGGCTATCACGCTCTAAACGGGATGGGCGCTAAATCCGATCAGCAGGCCCAGGGCGAAGGCCACGCCGCTGATGACCAGATAGACGCGCAGACCTCTTGGAATCATCGGCCGGTCCTCAACCACGGACGTGGTTCCTCAAGCCGCGCCGCAGGAAGAGGTGGGCGCGGCCGGTCAGGGCCCAACCCTTGGGTCCCACGGTAATCATTTCAGGAAGGTCCAAACTCGCCGCATGGCCGCGATGCAGCTCCAGCGCCAGGGCCAGTTCGGCGACCAAGGCCGCCGAAGCCCGGCGGCCGCCGCGTCGCAGGGCCACGGTGTCGGCCACCAAGCTGGCGCTGGCTTGTCCGCCCAGGGTCAGCAACGCCTCGACGATTTCGCCGATCAGCGGCGAGGTCAGGCCCTGGCGGACCAGACGGCGCCGCCGAGCGGCGGCGATGTCGTTGGCGGCGATCACGGGAGCGTTCAGGCGGCGGCCGGCAGCTCGTAGACGCGGGAATGGACGCCGCGTTCGAAGAGTTCGCCGCATAGGGTCAGCGCGTGCTGATAGGCCTTCTCGACGGACTCGAACTTGTTCAGCGCCTTTCCGGCCTGGCGCACCTGCCAGCCGTCGGCGACCGGCGCGATCTCGATGTCCTGATAGAGCGCTTCCCTCATGGCGCGTACTCCATGCTGTGCACGACCCATGCGGTGGCCGCGAATTCATCATTAACGCGTGGGGGCGTCCAGGCATTGTCAATCAATGTAAACAGTGATCTGACATTCTCGTCGCAAGCGAATTCTCGCGAAATCTCGCCATTACGGCGCGCGAAAAGCTCGTTCGGCGAGCTTTACCTAGCCGTTTTCCAGCGCCAGCAAGGCGTAGGTGGCCAGCCAATGCTCGCCCATGTAATCACCGGAGACATGAGGGATCGCCGCCGCCAGATGATTCAGGGCGGCATTGATGGCCCGGGGCTTGGCCGGATCGGTCTCGGGCAGGGCGATCGCGAGAGTCCGCCAGCACCAGGCGCGAGAGAGGTTCAGGCCGTCCAGGTGCGCGATCTTGCCGTCGCTGCGATCGCTGACCCGCGCCGGCGTGAACAGCGTCGCCGGCTGGCCGCGCGCCAGGTCTGGCAGGAAGCGCGGGAACCACAACTCGAACCGCTCGCGCGGCAACAGGCGACGCATGGCCTCGGCCTCGATCAAGGCGGGCGAGAGGAAGTCGTCGCCCGACGGCTCCCAGGCCTGGCAGGCCGCGTCCTGGCCGTACCAGACGAGCGCGCGGGACCGCAGGATCTCGCGGAAGGCCTCGTCGCCCGTCATGTCGGCGTATTCGCTGGCCAGGACCAGGGCGAAGGCGGTGTTGTAGTGCGTGCCCGCGCGCACGGGATAGTCGGCCAGCGGTAGGAAGGCGCGGAACCGGTCGGCGAAGGCGGCGGCCAGCGGCGCGTGGGTCCGAGCCCAGGGCCGGTCGTGGCGCAGCAACTCGGCCTGCAGCATCAGGCTCCAGGCCCAGCCATAGGGGCGCTCGAAGCCTCGGCTTTCGGGACGGGCCAGATAGGCGGTCTCGACGGCGACCTTGTCGTCGGTGAAGGCGTCGTCGAACAGGGCGATGATCTGGTCGGCCTCGGCCATTTCCGGGCGCAGGCGCAGCAGGGTGGCCAGCAGCCAGAAGCCGTGCACGCAAGAGTGCCAGTCGAAGCTGCCGTAGAAGATCGGATGCAGCGCGCGCGGCGAGCGGACGTCGTCCGGGCCGCCCATCACGTGGTCCAGCTTGTTGGGATATTCGCGAGTCAGGTGGCCCAGCGCGATCCGGGCGAACCGCGAGGCGGTGTGGCGGGCGAGGCTCATCGGCGGAAGGCGAGGGTGTTCATCAGGACCACGTTGACGATCAGCATCACCGCCGCGGTCGGCGCCTGAGCGCGGATCACGGCGTAGCGGTCCTTCAACTGTAGCAGCGCCGCCGGCACAAGGTTGAAATTCGCCGCCAGCGGCGTCAGCAGCGTCCCGCAGAAGCCGGACAACATGCCGATGGCGCAGACGACGGCCGGATCGCCATGGAAACGGCCGATGACGAGGGGGAGGGCGACGCCGGCGGTCAGGACGGGAAAGGCCGCGAAGGCGTTGCCCATCATCATGGTGAAGACGGCCATGCCCAGGCAGTAGGCGGTGACGGCGGCCAGGCGGCTGTCGACCGGGGTCACATGGGCGACAAGGTCGCCGATGGTCTTGCCGACGCCGGCGACGGCGAAGACCGCCCCCAGGGCGGCCAGCATCTGCGGCAGCAGCGCGGCCCAGCCGACCAGGTCCATCAGGCGTCGGCCCTCCTGCAGCGGGGCTGACGCCGGCTGACGGAACAGGATCTTGGCCAGCAGCGTCGCGGCCAGAGACGCCAGGACCAGGGCGACCAGCGTCGCCTGCTTGGGATCGACCAGCGGCGCGCCATGCACGGAAAGGCGCTTCAGGGTCAGGGCGCCGACCAGGACCATGACGGGAATGACCAGGGCGGGCAGGAAAAGCTTGGCGCCGTGAACGCGCGCCAGACGCTCCCGCTCTTCGCTGGTCGTGGTCCGAGGCTTGCCGACGCCCAACTGGCCAGTTCCGGCGATCAGGGCCAGCGCCAGGGCCAGGACGCCATTGCCGAGATCGCCGAGACGGTCTCCCACCAGGAAGCAAACGGCGAACAGGCCCCAAAAAACGGCGTTTCCCAAACGCTTCGGGTTCTCGCGGTCGAAGGCGCTGAGCACCGCGAAGGCTCCGAACACCAGACCGGCCAGCGGATAGACGAACGTCAGGCCGATCATTCGCCGACCTCGTCCTTGACGAGGCCTCGGTCGAACAGCAGCAACCGCGCGCCATGGACGACGAAGGCGGCGAGAGCGCTGGGGATGGCCCAGACCGACAGGGCCAGCGGCTCCACGGTCAGGCCGCTCTGGTCCAGAAAGCCGACGATCAGCAGGATCGAGCCGATGGCCAGGAAGATGTCCTCGCCGAAGAACAGGCCGACATTGTCGGTGGCCGCGCTCATCGCCCGAACGCGCTCGCGGCTGTTGTCGGACAGGGCTCCCACGGCCCGGGCCTCGGCGGCGGCCTCGGCCATCGGGGCCAGCAGAGGGCGCACGGTCTGGGCGTGACCGGCCGCCTGGGTCAGGCCAAGGGCGGCGGACAGCTGGCGCAGAGCGAGGTACGCGACCAGGATCCGCCCCGCGCTGGCCGCCTTCAGTCTCAGGATCGTCGTCCGAGCCTGTTCCTTGAGGCCCGCCCGCTCCAGAACGCCGACAGCCGGCAAGACCAGCCAGGCGACGCTGACATAGCGATTGGTCCGGAACGCCTTGCCAAAGACGGTCAGCACCTCGATCGGCGACAGCCCGGCGGCCAGGCCCGAGGTCATCGCGGCGGCGATCACCACCAGAAGCGGATTGAAGCGCAGGGCGAAGCCCAGCACCACCACCAGCACGCCCAGCAGGGTCAGCATTCCCTCGACTCCCCCGAATCCGTCGTGGACCGTCGGACGCGCGGACGCCGCTGGCAAGACGCCCCTTGACGCCCCGCCAGCCCGGCGCGACGCTAAGTCAACAACGATAACTTATGGGAGGCCGGCATGGCCGATGGGACTACGCCCATAAACTCGCTCAAGGGCAAGGTCAGCGAGGCTGAATGGCAGGCGCGCGTCGATCTGGCGGCCCTCTATCGGCTGGTCGCCCTGCATGGGTGGGACGACATGATCTTCACCCACATCTCGGCCCGCATTCCAGGCCCCGATCATCACTTCCTGATCAACCCGTATGGGATGTTCTTCGGCGAGATGACCGCCTCGTGCCTGGTCAAGGTCGATCTGGACGGGAACATCGTCGACAAGACGCCGTACTTCATCAATCCGGCGGGCTTCACGATCCACTCGGCCATCCACGCCGCGCGCGAGGACGCCCATTTCGTCATGCACCTGCACAGCGACCAGGGCGTGGCGGTGTCGGCGCACAAGGAAGGCCTGCTGCCGCTGACGCAACATGCGCTAATCGTCTTGCCTCAACTCGCCTATCACGATTATGAAGGCATTGCTCTCAACTTGGGAGAGCGGGAACGGCTGGTGGCCGATCTCGGTCCGACCAAGAAGCTGATGATGCTGCGCAACCACGGCACCTTGTCGGTGGGCGGCAACGCGGCCGAGTGCTGGTTGGGGATGTTCTTCCTGGAGCGAGCGTGCGCGCAGCAAGTGATGGCGCTTTCGGTCGGACGCGACAATGTTCTCCTGGCGCCCGAGGCGGCCCAGGAGGAGGTGCGCAGGCAGACCGGCATGGGCATGGGCATGATCGGCGGCTTGGCCTGGCCGGGCGCGTTGCGCCAGCTGGATCGCGCGCTGCCGGGCTACGCCGAGTAGCTGTCGCTTCGACAGTCTCGAAGGCCGCCGCGGTCCTGGCGATCGCGGCGGCTTTTTCGTGTCTGGCGAACAGCGCGGCCACGGCCGGCGCCTGGCCGATCGCGCCTGGGCGGGCCCAGGTCATCGCCAAGTACGAGCGCACGACCGCCGACCAGGGCTATGACCCGGACGCGGTTCTGGTCGATATCGACGGGCGCGAGGACGAGAGTTTCTCGGTCCTTGTCGAGCGGGGCCTGACGTCGCGCCTGACTCTCCAGGCCAAGGCCGGGGTGACGCGCGGCCACGACCGTTGGGTGTCCTATTCCGGACGGGGACCCGTCGAGCTTGGCGTGCGCTGGACCGCTTGGCGCGGCGAGCGGTCGGTCGTGGCGTTGTATGTCGGCGCGGCCGAGGCCGGCGCGGGCCGAAACGCCGGCTACGCCGCCCCCGGTCAGGGGAGCCTCGATCTCGAAGCCCGCGCCCTGGTCGGTCGCTCGGCCATCTGGCGTAAGCGCGAGGTGTTCGTCGATCTCCAGGTCGCGCGCCTCAAGCGCCAGGGTCTTGCCGACGAGACGCGCTTCGACGCCACCCTGGGGCTGCGTCCGGCCAGGCGTTGGCTGCTCCTGGCGCAGACCTATGCCGGCCGCGCCGACCGCGGGCCCATCGACGCGCGCTGGGTCAAGACGGAATTGTCCGTCGTCAGATCATTTGGCGATTGGAGCGCCCAGGCCGGCTGGCGCGACACGACCATGGGGCGTGAGACCGCACGCGACCAGGGCGTCACCCTGGGCCTTTGGCGTCGCTTCTAGATCTGGAGCGCCGCCGGAGTGGACGACCCCATGGCGGAAGGCGTATGAAGCCCGCGAAAGGCCGGGCGAGGGGCAAACCTCACCCGAGCGAACCGGGCGAGGAAGCATGGCTGATGTCTCTCTGGCGGCGAAGCGGCAGGAAATCGCCCTTCTGCGCCGCCTCGAGGAGCGCATTCTCTGGCTGGCCTCGTGGACCATCCACAACGCCAACCATCTGCGCGAAAGCCGCGATGGCCTGAAGGTCGGCGGCCACCAGGCGTCCAGCGCCTCGCTGACCACGGTGATGACGGCGCTCTACATGAAGGCGCTGCGGCCGCAGGACCGGGTGGCGGTCAAGCCGCACGCCAGCCCCGTCTTCCACGCCATCCAACATCTCTTCGGCCGTCAGAGCCTGGAAAACCTGAAGCGGTTCAGGGCTCTGGGCGGGGCGCAGTCCTATCCCTCGCGCACCAAGGATGTCGACGGCGTCGACTTCTCGACGGGGTCGGTCGGCCTGGGCGTCGCCATGACCGCCTTCGCCTCGCTGACCCAGGACTATCTGGCCGCGCGCGGTTCGGTGAAGCCCGAGAAGATGGGCCGGATGATTTCGCTGCTGGGCGACGCCGAGTTGGACGAGGGCAATATCTATGAAGCCCTGATCGAGGCCTGCAAGCACGACATCCGCAACACTTGGTGGATCGTCGACTACAACCGCCAGAGCCTGGACGCGACCACCCAGGACCGGATGTTCACGCGCTATGGCGAGATCTTCGAGGCCGCCGGCTGGACCGTCGAGACGCTGAAATGGTCCAAACGCCAGCGCGAGGCCTTCGCCAAGCCTGGCGGCGAGGCGCTGCGCGAGTGGATCGAGACCGCGCCCAACGACCTGTTCGCGGCCCTGACCTATCAGGGCGGGGCGGCCTGGCGCGAGCGTCTGAGCGCCGACCTGGCGTCCAATCCCCAGACCCTGGCGCTGATCGCGTCCTACAAGGACGCGGACCTGGCGGAGCTGATGACCGAACTGGGCGGCCACTGCCTGGAGACGCTGCTGGAAGCCTTCGAGCGGGCCGGACAGGATGACCGGCCGCGCTTCTTCATCGCCTATACGGTCAAGGGGCTGCGCCTGCCGTTCCAGGGGCACAAGGACAACCATGCCGGCCTGATGACGCCGGCCCAGATCGCCGAGCTGCGCGAACGCCTGGGCGTGGTCGAGGGCGAGGAGTGGGACCCGCTGTCGGGGCTCTCCGCCGCCGAGCGCACCGCCCTGAAGGGTCTCGTCGCGCGCGCGCCCTTCGCCGCCGAGGTCGAGCGCGAGCACACGGCGCCGACCATCCCGACCCCGACCGCCGATGAGCTGCTCATCGCGGTCGCCGGCGGGGGCGAGCAGTCGACCCAGGCCGCGTTCGGCAAGGTGATGTTCGAGATCGCCGCGCGGAAAGACGAGTTCGCTGGACGCGTCGTCACCACCTCGCCCGACGTCACCGTGTCGACCAATCTGGGCGGCTTCGTGAACCGGCGCGGCGTCTTCCAGCGGCGCGCTCACGAGGACGTCTTCAAGCGACGCCGCATTCCGTCGGCCCAGGTCTGGTCCAAGGCCGAGACTGGCCAGCACGTCGAGCTGGGCATCGCCGAGAACAACCTGTTCATCGCCCTGGCGGCCCTGGGCCTGACCGCGCCGCTGTTCGGCGAGCGCCTGTTTCCGGTCGGCACGCTGTACGACCCTTTCATCGCCCGCGGCCTCGATGCGCTGAACTATGCCTGCTATCAGGATGCTCGTTTCCTGCTGGTCGCCACGCCGTCCGGCCTGACCCTGGCGCCCGAGGGCGGCGCGCACCAGTCGATCAACGCGCCGGTCATCGGCATGGCGCAGCCGGGGCTGGACACCTACGAGCCGGCCTTCGCCGACGAGACGGCGGTGCTGATGGCCCATGCCTTCGATCGCATCCAGGCCAAGGACGGCGCCTCGACCTATCTGCGTCTCTCCACCCGCGTGATCGCGCAACCCGAGCGGATGGACGAGGTCTGGCGTCGGGGCGTGGTCGATGGGGCCTATTGGCTGAAGCCGCCGGCCCCCGGCGCGCGTCTGGCCCTCGTCTATAGCGGCGCCCTGGCCCCGGAGGCCTTGGCCGCGTTCGAGGCGCTGTCCGAGGACATGCCGGAGGCCGGCCTGCTGGCCGTCACCTCGGCCGATGTGCTGCACCGCGACTGGACCGCGGCCGGTCGCGCGCGCTGGACGGGACAGGAAAGGCGGATCTCGACCATCGAGGCCCTGTTGGCCCCGCTCGACCGTGACGCCGGCCTTGTCACCCTGACCGATGGCGCGCCCCTGGCCTTGTCGTGGCTGGGATCGGTGCGCGGCCAGAGGGTGCGGGCCCTGGGCCTGGAAGCGTTCGGCCAGTCCGGCGACCTGCCGGACCTCTACGGCAAGTATCGCCTCGACGCCGAAGCGGTGCTGGACGCCTGCGCCGATCTTCTGACTTAAAGCCCACTCAGGAAGGTCATGCCGGCCAGGAGACCGTCCCGGAAGTGGTAGGTCAGCCGAGCCCGGGTGTCCGACCAGACCTGGCCAGCGCGGCTCTCGACCGCGTACTGGGCGTCGACGGTCAGGGCGTCGGTCGTTTCCTGGATCACCTCGATCACGTGGATGTTCGGCGTCATGGTCGCGAACATACGGCCGAAATGTCCCATGACGGCCTCCTTGCCGACCAGCGGCGAGCCGTCCTCCAAGGTGTTGGGCCAAGTCGCCTGGGGATGGACAAGCGGCCGCAGACGCGCCAGATCCCGCGCGTTGAAGGCTTCATAGGCCTGCTCAAGTACGGTCAGCAGCCTGCTCATGGCTTGTTTGGTCCCGACCGCTGTCGTCGACGTCCTGTGTGACGATCAGACCCCGTTCGAGACGGTACCAGATTAAGATAACGTCGTCCTGCCAAAGTCCGCCGCCGGGGCCGCGCGTCTCGACTCGCGCTCGCATCCGCACGCGATCATCGGTCTCGATCCTGTAGTCGATCAGATCCATCCTTATACGGATCGTATCGAATAGATGGGCGAAATGCGCGCGAAGGTCGTCTCGACTTTCGATGACCCCGCCTTCGAAACTGTCGATGAAGCGCGCGTCGGGGGCGAAATAGGCCAGGGCGCCCTCGACATCGCCGGCGTTCAGGAGCGCCATCAAGCCGGCCAGCATGGCGTCTATGCCGGGGAAGGTCAGGTCCTGGTGGTTCTGCTCGATCTCGACGCGCGCGACGAGGTTCTCGCGCACCGTCCACCGATGCAGAACGCGGGTGCTGGACCATAACGAGCCGTCGGCGGCGCTGGCGATCAGCTGCCTGGCCAGGGCGGCGATCCGTCCATCGGCCTCGACGTGGAAGGCGATCGGGACATAGCGGGCGATCAGCGGCGCGGTGGTCTCCAGCGCGTAGACCCGAATGGCCTCGCGACCGATGAGAACGCGATCCTCGGCTTCGTCGGGCCATTCGACGTCTGGCGCCAGCATCGCCAGAAAGCCCTCGAGGTCGCGGGCGTTGAAGAGATCGTAGAGTCGAGCGATCGGAAAGGCGTCAAGACTCATGGGCTTCGGTCCGCTTTCCAGATCTCCGAAGGAACGCGCTTTGCGCGCCGGCCCGGTGGGCCAGGCGCGCGGCGGCGAAGGCTCCTATCCCGCCGGCTTGGCGCTCGTCTCGGCCTTCAGATAGGCGATCAGGTCGATGCGGTCCTTGGGGTCCTTCAGGCCCGCGAAGGTCATCTTGGTGCCTGGAAGATCCTCGCGCGGGCTGGCCAGCCACTTGTCCAGATGTTCGGCGTCCCAAGTGAAGCCGGCATTCTTGACGGCGTCGCTATAGGCGTAGCCGGCCTTCGAGCCCGCCTTTCGCCCGAAGATTCCGTGGAGGTTCGGCCCCGTCAGGTCCGGACCGCCCTCGGTGGCGGTATGGCACGAGCGGCAGAGGGCGAACTTGCTCTGGCCGTTGGCCAGGTCGCCGGTGTTGTAGGGAGCGGGAAGTTCGGCGACCAGGGCGGCCTTGGCCGCGTCGGTCGGGGGAGGGGCGGTCGCCGCGGCGGGCGAGGGCGCGTCGGCCGGCGCCGAGGCGGGGGCTTCGTTGGAGCTTCCGCCATCCTTCGAGCAGGCCGAGGCGGCCAGGCACAGGGCCGCGGCGGCGGCCAGTTTCAACATACGCATGATCGTTCCCGGCTGACGTTTGGTCGCAGGTCCTGCGACGGCGCGACACATTCCAAACCCTTATAAAATCTGGCCCGCGACCTTGTCACGGAACAATGATCGTCAGGACGCGCTCAAGCGTGGCCCTGCGACAATTGCCGGTATCTACGTGATTCTTCTGCCAAAAAGTGGAGTTGCAAACCGTGGGTCCGCACATAACCGTTTGACGGGAATTAACCATAAATCCTACCCCTTTTGTCACGGAACGGGCTGGTTCCGGATGGGTTGGGAAACAAGACCATGGACTGGAGCGAAGAGCGCACCGCCACCCTGAAGAAGCTGTGGCTGGAAGGCCTGAGCGCGAGCCAGGTGGCGCGCCAACTGGGCGGCGTCAGCCGCAGCGCGGTGATCGGCAAGGTGCACCGTCTGGGCATTACCGTTCGCGAGGTTCCCGCCCGACAGCGAGCGACGACCGCCGTTCGCGCCCCTTCGCGCCTCCAGATGCGTCGTCCGGCGCGCGAGACGACCGCCGCGCCGCGCGTGGCTCCGCGTCTTGCGCGCACCGAGGAAGACCTGCTGCCGACCTCGGGCATCCTGGACCTCGACGTTCATTCGTGCCGCTGGCCGATCGGCAACCCGGAGGGCGACGATTTCGGGTTCTGCGGCCGTCCCAAGCTGACCGCGCGGGGCTCCTATTGCGAACAGCATACCGCCGGCGCCTTCCGTCGGCTGTCGGGCGGCCAGGCGGTCGAGGCCTGGGCCTTGAAGGGCCTGAAGGAGCGCGTCCGGCCCAACCAGATCTGACCCGTCGCCGCCTTCGAAAGCCTCATCACTTTTCTTAAGATCGTCGAGCAAATCCATGACCATGGTCCTGATCGAGAACGCCGCCGGCAGCAGCCAAGTGATCACCATCGTCGAGGAGTTCGCCGGCCACTCGGTGTCGCGCGATCTCAACCCCGGCGACCACGCCAGCATTCCGGTCACCCAGTTCAAGTCGATCACGGTGCGCGAGACCTATCCCGACGACTGGTTGACCAGGGGGCGCAATCGTAACCGCGCGGCGACCGACGCTTGAAACGCGAATTTCTCTCATAGATTGCAAATAATGACCCCGCGAAGCCTTTCGCGGGGTTTTTCTTTTTCGATCTACCCCCGTCGATTGCGCGGCCGTTAACCTTATGAGACACAAAGCCCCGTTTTTGGGGGCGGAAACGATTATGGTTCAGGAGGATGAGCGCGCCGAGGTGGTTCAGGACCACGCGCTGCCGCTGCCGAGTTATCTGAGCTACCTGCTTTATCAGACCGAACAGCATCGCCGGGCGATGGCGGCCGATCTCCTGGCCCGCCACGGACTGACCTTCGCCAAGTGGGTGGCGATGATTTCGCTGCGCCGGTTCGGCGATCTGTCGATGACGCGACTGTCCAAGCTGGCGGCCACCGATCGCACCACCCTGACCCGTTCGGTCGACAGCCTGATCGCCGACGGCCTCGTGGTCCGCGCCAACGCGCCCCATGATCGCCGCATCGTGGTCATCCGCCTGACCGAGGCCGGCCGCGCCCTGCTGGAACGCATCCGCTCCGAGATCCGCCCGCTGAACCGCGACATCTGCGGCAACCTGACGACGGAAGAACAGGCGGCCATGACCGGCTATCTGCAGAAGATGCTGGCGGGCCTGATCGTCGAGCCCGACTGGAAGCAGGACGTCATCGCGTTTTCCACGCCCGCGCCGCCGGAGACGGTCTAGGGGGGGCGGGGTTGCCTCTGTTCACGGTTTGGTCTAGCATTCTGAATCGCAACGTCGGATGACGTCGCGTTCCCTTGATGGAGACCAAAATGGCGAAAATTGTTATCACTCAAGAATATACGCCCTCATTCAACATTGAAGGGCGTTGGATTCGGTTACCCTCGGCTAGCTGTGAAGCTGAAGCTGAGCGTATGACCGCCGACTTCATGAAACTTAATGCGCGCTTGGTTCGATGGACGCGCATAGTTTATTCTTGGACGATACGCTTGGTAAGCTAGTCGTCGAACTTCACCCGCCCGCGACCCGACTTCACCGTGCCGCGCTTGGCCTTGCTGTCCAGGCGTTTGAGTTTGCTGGAATAGGTCGGCTTGGTCGCCTTGCGCGGCTTGGGCTTTTCGGTGGCGCGGCGGATCAGGTCGATCAGGCGCTCGCGGGCGTCTTGGCGGTTCATTTCCTGCGAGCGCGAGCCTTGCGAGAACAGCACCAGCACCCCGTCCAGGGTCAGGCGGCTGCCGGCCAGCGTCTCGAGGCGCGCCTTGACGTCCTCGGGCAGGGACGGGGAGCCCCGAACATCGAAACGCAGCTCGACGGCGGTGCTGGTCTTGTTGACGTGCTGTCCGCCGGGACCCGAGGCGCGCGTGGCCTTCCAGACCAGCTCGTCCTCGTCGACGCGCAGCCAGCTGGTGATCTCCAGGGTCATTTGGCGACGACCCGCTTGGCCTTGACCACCAGTTGATCCAGGGCCTGCAGGAACCGCGAGCGATCGGCGTTGGCGAAGGCGGCGGGGCCCTTGGTGACCTCGCCCATCGAGCGCAGGTGCTCGCCGATCGAGCGCGAGGCCAGGGCCGAGCCGATCATGTCGTGCGTGAAGACGCGACCGTTCGGCGCCACGGCCGCGCCGCCGGCCTTCAGCACGCGGTCGGCCAGGGGGATGTCGTTGGTCACCACCACGTCGCCGGGGCCGACACGCTCGGCGATCCAGTCGTCGGCGACGTCCGGGCCGGCGTCGACCACGATCTGCTCGATCACGGGCGTTTGGGGCACGCGGATCCAGCTGTTGGACACCACGAAGGTCTTGAAGCCATGGCGGGCGGCGACCTTGTAGGCCTCGTCCTTCACGGGGCAGGCGTCGGCGTCGATGAAGAGGGTGGCGGTCATCGCGCTCGCCTGAAGTAAAGTGGTGCCGGCTGAGGGGATCGAACCCCCGACCTTCGGTTTACAAAACCGCTGCACTACCGCTGTGCTAAGCCGGCCTTTGGGCGGGTCGATGACCCGAGGTCAGCGCTTATGCCGTTTGCCGGGGCGGACGGCAAGGTGGTCGAGCGTTGCGAGTCTTTCCGTCAGCCGTTAGGGACGGGCCGAGCAGGAGAACTCCGATGGCCCTGGGCAAACTGATCGACGGCAAGGCCTTCGCGGCCGATCTGCGGGCGAAGGTCGCCGCGGAGGTGGCGCGGCTGAAAGCCCAGCACGGCCTGACGCCCGGCCTGGCCGTGGTGCTGGTCGGCGAGGACCCCGCCAGCCAGGTCTATGTGCGCAACAAGGGCGAGCAGACCGAGGCCGCCGGCATGTATTCCGAGACCCACCGCCTGCCGGCCGAGACGACTCAGGCGGCGCTGCTGGAGGTGGTGGCCAAGCTGAACGCGGATCCCAAGATCCATGGCGTGCTGGTCCAGTTCCCCGTGCCGGCGCACATCAACCAGATGGACGTCGTGGCGGCCCTGTCGCCCGACAAGGACGTCGATGGCCTGACCGTGACCAACGCCGGGCGCCTGGCCAGCGGCCTTCCGGCCCTGACGCCCTGCACGCCGCTGGGCTGCATGATGCTGCTGAAGGACGTGGTCGGCGATCTGAAGGGCAAGAACGCCGTGGTGATCGGCCGCTCGAACCTGATGGGCAAGCCGATGGCCCAGATGCTGCTGGCCGCCGACTGCACGGTGACCATCGCCCACTCGCGCAGCCAGGACCTGCCGTCGATCGTGCGCCAGGCTGACATCGTCGTGGCCGCCGTCGGTCGGGCCGAGATGGTCAAGGCCGATTGGATCAAGCCGGGGGCCGTGGTCATCGATGTCGGCATCACCCGCTTCCCGGCCCGCGATCCGGAAGCCGCGGCGGCGGGCAAGACCCGTCTGGTCGGCGATGTCGCCTTCGACGAGGTGCGCGAAGTGGCCGGCGCGATCACGCCGGTGCCGGGCGGGGTCGGGCCGATGACCATCGCCTGCCTGCTGGCCAATACCGTCACGGCCGCCAAGCGGCTATCGGGGATCGAATGATGCGTCGGGCGATCGTTCCGGCCGCGTTCGCCCTGGTTCTTTCCGCCTGCGGACCCAAGGCCGCTCCGCCGCCGACGCCGTCGGAAGCGCTGGCGCTGCGGCCGGCCGACGCGCGTCTGGCGGGCCTCTACGAGACCTCGTGCCACGCCTGCCATGCCGTGGCCGGGACGGGAGCGCCGCTGGTCCACGACCGCGCCGCCTGGGACGGACGCTATAAGCGCGGCGAGGCCGTGCTGCTGAACCACGCCATCCAGGGCTTCAACGCCATGCCGGCCGGCGGCCAGTGCGCGGCTTGCGCGCCGGACGATTTCAAGGCTCTGATACGCTTCATGGCGGGGCGTGAAGATCCCGCGAAATAGGGCGGGCGACATGATCTCCAGGCGCGGAGCTCTGATCGGCGGCGGCGTGGGCGCCGTCGTGGCGGCCGGCGGCGCGGGTTATGCGATCGCCACCGGGGACAAGCCCGAGCCGCCCGCGCCACCGTCCGTCGATGCGCGCGGCCGGCTGCTCTGGCGCAACTGGTCTGGTATACAGAAGGCCTATCCCGCCGCTCGCCTGGCGCCCAAGGACGACGCCGAGCTGGCCTCGGCCCTTAAGGCCGCCCAGGCGCCGATCCGGCCCGTGGGGGCGGGGCATTCGTTCACCGCTCTGGCCCCGACCGACGGGACCCTGGTCTCGCTGGACGCTCTGTCCGGCGTCGTCGGCTGGGAGGGCGACGAGGCGATCGTGCGCGCGGGCACGCGCCTGGGCGCCTTGGGGCCGATGCTGGCCGAGAAGGGGCGGGCGCTTCCGAACCTGCCCGACATCAACAAGCAGTCGCTGGGCGGCGCCCTGGGCACGGGCACCCACGGAACCGGCGCCGCGATCCGCGCGATCCATGGCGACGTCACGGCCCTGCGACTGGTCGCGCCCTCGGGTCAGGTGATCGACGCCGACGCCGCCAGAAACCCCGAGATCTTTCAGGCCGCCCGGGTCTCGCTGGGGACGCTGGGGGTGATCACCCAGGTAAGGATCAAGACCAGCGCCAACCGCCGCCTGCGCCGCAGGGTCTGGCTGGAGCCGTTCGAGGAGGCCTTGGCCCAGGCCGAAACGCGTTGGGCCCAGCATCGCAATTTCGAGTTCTACGCGGTGCCCTTCACGGGTCTGGCCGCCAATATAAGCCACGACGAGACCGACGATCCGGTCCAGCCGCGCGGCCCCGACCAGGACGCGGAGGTGCTGCGAGCGCTGCGGGCGCTGCGCAATCTGCTGGGGTTCGCCACGCCTCTGCGGAAGGCCGCCGGTCATGCGCTGCTGTCGACGGCCAAGCCCGAGACCGCCGTCGACGAGGGCTGGAAGCTGCTGTCGACCGAACGACCGGTGCGCTTCAACGAGATGGAGTTTCATCTGCCCGTCGAGAACCAGCTGAAGGCGCTGGCCGAGGTCGTGCGGGTGATCGAGAAGGAGCGGCCCGACGTCTTCTTCCCGATCGAGACTCGCCGCATCGCTCCGGACGACGCCTGGCTGTCGCCGTTCCAGGGCGGACCGCGCGGCTCGGTGGCCGTCCACGCCTATTATCGTGACGATTTCAGCTTTCTCTATGAGCTGATCGAGCCGATTTTCCGCCGCTACGACGGTCGGCCGCACTGGGGCAAGCTGCACAGCCTGAACGGGTCGCAGCTCGCGGCGATCTATCCGCGCTGGAAGGATTTCCTGGCCGTGCGCAAGGACCTGGACCCGGAAGGCCGGATGCTGAACCCATACCTGAGGGGGCTGTTGGGCCTGACCTAGAGCCTCATCCGCTCGAATGGAATCATTCGAGCGGAAAAATAAGGCTCTAAATCAAACATTTAGAGCGTGATAACCGCCGAAACCGCTTACACTTTCGGCTATCACGCTCTAAGGTCAGGCCGTCGCCGAGCCCAGATATTGGGCCACGCGCGCCTCGAGCTCGGTGACCAGCGCCTTGCCCACCGGGTGGGTGTCGACCTTGATGCCGTCGCGGACGCAGGCCTTGATCGCGTCGATATGGGCGTCCACCAGGAACATCGGGGCGTTCAGGCGGGTGTTCGGGTCGTCGATCAGCTTGCAGAGCGAGGCGGCCAGTCGCGTGATCAGCGGAAACTCGTAGGTGGCGCCCAGGCCCTTCAGGTCGTGGGCGCGCAGATACAGGCTCTCGACCGTCTGTGCGGTCATGCCCTCGACGCGAACGGCCTGACGCGCGGCGTCCAGCTTCACGATCTCGTCGTTAAGCCATTGGGCGAAGTTGCCCGAGAGGCTCTTCAGAGCGGCCTCGGCCTTGGCGACCGCGGCCATGTCGATGCCGCCGCGCCCTCCGACCTTCAGTCTCAGCGTATTCGGCACCTGAATCACTTCAGCCGTCTTGTTCGTCACGGGCGCCTCCCCAGCGGCGGATCGTCGGGTAACGGCTAACATAGCAGGCGTTAATATTGAATGAGACTGGGATCTTGCCGCGACCTAACGCCTCATGCCTCGCCGGAAGTCTTCATCAGGCCGAGAATTGTTCGGCTAGAACCCGCTCTTCGAGGCTGCGGCCGGCGTCGAAAAGCATCGACAACGACGTGCCGCGATCCTCGGAAATGTGGACCTCCAGGACGTCGCGGACCTCGAAATTGTCGGCCACGGCGCTGACCGGACGCTTATCGGCCTCGAGCACCTCGAAAGTCACGCGCGCCGACTGCGGCAACAGCGCGCCGCGCCAGCGGCGAGGGCGAAAGGCGCTGATGGGGGTCAGCGCCAGAACCTGTCCGTCGATCGGGATGATCGGCCCGTGGGCCGACAGGTTGTAGGCGGTTGAGCCGGCCGGGGTGGCCAGCAGGGCGCCGTCGCAGACCAACTCGCCCATTCGCACCTTGCCGTCGATCGAGATGCGCAGCTTGGCGGTCTGGCGGGTCTGGCGCAGCAGCGAGACCTCGTTGATCGCCAGGGCCCGATGCTGGGTTCGCCGCGAATCGATCGCCACCATGGCCAGCGGATGGATCACCGCGCGTTCGGCGGCGTTGATCCGCTCCAGAAGATCGTCCTCCGAATACTCGTTCATCAGAAAGCCGACCGAGCCCCGGTTCATGCCGTAGATCGGCGTCTGGCTGGCGATCGCCTCGTGCAGGGTTTCCAGCATGAAACCGTCGCCGCCCAGGGCGACGATGACCTGGGCGTTCTCCTCGCCCACGTCGCCGTAGCGGGCGGCCAGCCGGTCCTTCGCCTCGATGGCCTCGGGGCGGTCGCTGGACTTGAAGGCCAGACGGGTCACGAACGGTTGCGGCTGGTACATGGCGCCAAGAGGCGGGAAGCCGCCGCCCTTGTCAAAGCTTGATTAGGCCTGTCCGACGGCCTGGCGGAACGCCATGCCGGCGATGTCCGGCGTGAAGGGGCCAAAGGCGCTGGCGGCGCGGCGCAGGCCCTCGTCGCCGCCGCCTGGACGGCCGCCGTTCAGCTGGCGGACATGCTCCAGGATGGTCGGGAAGACGCTGCGGTCGATAGCCACCGCCGAGCAGGCGAGGGCCAGCAGTTCGGGGCGGCCGCCATCGATGGCGCGTCGAATCTGGGCGGGTTCGAAGCGGCCAAGCCGCGCCAGGGCCATGACGAAGAGCTGCAGCCGCCCCTCGCGCAGCACGCGCAAGAGGTACCCTGGACGCAGCTGACCCGCCGAGTCGAGTTTCTCGATCAGCAGGCGCTCCATCTCCTCGCGATCCTCGTCCGGATCGGCGGGGCCGGCCTCGCCGTCGGCCTCGCCGCGATGGGCGGCGCGCAGCGCGTCGTCGAGCGCGGCCTGCATCTTCTCGGGATCGAGGTGAAACCGCCCGGTGAGGGCGTCGCGCAGCGCCCGGCCGACCAGCACATAAAGCTGTTCCGCCAGATCACTGGAAAGGCGGGGATGTTTGGCCAGGGGCGAGCGCAGGGCGACGACCTCGCGCGCCCGGCCCACCAGCCGGCGCATGGCGTCGGGCGAAATGTCGGCGGTCTCGTTCGAGGCCAGGGCGGTCAGCACCGCCGGCTCGTCGCGGCTGATGATCGCCTCGACCACCGGCGCCGGCAGCTTGGGCCGCCGGGCGATTTCGATCTGGTGCTCCAGCGTGGCCTGCACCAGCAGGCGGATCAGGTCATGATCCTGCAGGACCGAGCAGCGGGCGATGATCGGCCGGGCGATCTCGATCTCGTCCAACGCCATGATGTTGACCAAGGCCGGCGGCGCCCAACCCGCGTCGGCCAGGCGTTCCGAAAGACGGCGACGGATGTCGCGCTCGGCCTCGACCACCAGGGTCATGAAGATGGAGTTCAGGAGGGCCTGAATGTCGGGGTGAGCCGGCTGGCCGCTGGCCTGGTTGGCCTCGCAAAGGTCGATGATGCCGGTCAACAGGCGTTCGCGATCGCCCGGCTCGCGGCTGCGAGCCAGCGTCATGAGCGATGCGATCTCGACGGCTTGGATGGCGCGCCTCCTCGAATCCCGAAGACCCGACGAGGATGAGCTTGCCGCGCTCAAATGAAAACATGCTTAAACGGGACCAGGACGCCGCCGCCGGCCGCGGCGAGACGTCGAAAGTTTCTGCGGAGGACGCTTAAAGATGGCGCAAGACCTGATCCTGGCCCTCGACCAGGGCACGACCAGCACCCGGGCCATTCTGTTCGACCGCGCCGGCCAGCCGCTGGCCGAGGCCTCGCGGCCGCTGCGCCAGAGCTATCCGCGCGACGGCTGGGTCGAGCACGACGCCGAGGAGATCCACGCCGCCTGCGTGGCCGTGCTGCGCGAGGCGACCGAGGCCTCGGGCCGCGCGGCCGATGTCGCGGCGATCGGGGTCACCAACCAGCGCGAAACGGTGGTGATCTGGGACAAGGCCACCGGCCGTCCGATCCATCCGGCGATTGTCTGGCAGGACCGCCGCACCGCCGAGGTCTGCGCCCGGCTGAAGGCCGAAGGCCACGAGCCCCGGGTCACCGAGGTGACGGGGCTGTTGCTGGATCCCTATTTCTCGGGAACCAAGATCGCCTGGATCCTGGACAAGGTCCCCGGCGCGAGGGCTCGGGCCGAGGCAGGCGAGCTGCTGGCCGGCACCATGGACACCTGGGTCATCTGGAAGCTGACTGGCGGACGCGTTCACGCCACCGACGCGACCAACGCCTCTCGCACCCTGCTGTTCGACATCGTCGCCCAGGACTGGTCGCCAGAGATGTTGGACCTGTTCGATGTGCCGGCGAGCTTGCTGCCCAAGGTGCTGGACTGCGTCGACGACTATGGCGCGACCCAAACGCAGGTCCTGGGACGCGAGACGCCCATTCGGGGCGTGGCGGGCGATCAGCAGGCGGCGCTGATGGGGCAAGGCTGTATCGCGCCCGGACAGATGAAGGCGACCTATGGCACGGGCTGCTTCATGCTGATCAACACCGGCGAGGCGCGATGCGTCTCGCGCGCCCGGCTTCTGACGACCGTGGCGGCGCGGGTCGGCGGCAAGACGACCTACGCCCTGGAAGGCTCGATCTTCGTGGCCGGGGCGGCGATCCAGTGGCTGGCCGAGGGCTTGGGCGTCACGGGCGGGCCCCGGGCGGCCGAGGCCTTGGCGCGCGCGGCCAAGCTCGACCACGCCGTCGTCGTGGTGCCCGCCTTCACCGGACTGGGCGCGCCCTGGTGGGACGCCGAGGCGCGAGGCGGAATCTTCGGCCTGACCCGCGACGCCGGCCTGCCCGAGATCGCCGCGGCCACCTTCGACAGCTGCGCTCTGCAGAGCCGCGACCTGATCGAGGCGATGCGCGCCGACGCACCCTCGGCGTTCGGCGACGCCGCGCAGCTTCGCATCGACGGCGGCATGTCCCAGAGCGCTTGGTTCTCCCAGCGCCTCGCCGATCTCACCGGTCTGCCGGTGCGCCGGGCCCGCTATCAAGAGATCACCGCGCTGGGCGCGGCCTTGTTCGCCGGGGTCGGGGCGGGCCTTTACGGGTCCCTCCAAGAGGCGGCCGAGGTCAGTCCGGCCGCCGACACGCTTTCGCCGGCCCTGGACACCCATGCGCGCGAGGCGGCCTATGCCCGCTGGTTGGACGCGGTGCCGCGCGTGCGACTTTAGTCTAACCCGCGTTGCCATGACATCGTTGTCATGGTCTGTGGGGCGCTTCACCGGAACCGGAGACCGCCATGACGACACGCCGAGCCGCCTTGGGCGCCGTGGTAGGGGCCGGCGCGGCCCTGATCGGCCGACAGGCGTTCGCCCAGGCCGACGCGCCGATCTATCCGGCGATCGGTCGCGTCCGTCGTCTGTCGCCTAAGCTGGACGGGATCATTCCGCCCGACGCGGTGATCGAACAGCTGGCCGACGGGATCACGTGGGCCGAGGGGCCGACCTGGGTCCGGGAGGGCGGCTATCTGCTGTTTTCCGACGTCCCCGGCAACACGATGTACCGCTGGAGCGCCAAGGGCGGGAAAGAGGTCTTCCTGAAGCCGTCGGGCTACGACGGCCCGCCCACCCGGATCTTCCGCGAAGCCGGCTCGAACGGCGCGATCGTCACGGTTTCCGGCGACCTGGTGATCGCCGACTGCGGCAATCGCGGCCTGGCCAAGGTCGACCCGCTGACCAAGCGCAAGACGGTTCTGGCCAGCGCCTATGGCGGCAAGAAGTTCAACAGCCCCAACGACCTGGTGGAGATGCGCGACGGTCCGCTGCGCGGCGCGATCTATTTCACCGATCCGCCATACGGCCTGGAAGGCCTGGACGCCTCGCCCGCCAAGGAGATGGCCTTCAACGGCGTCTATCTGCTGCGGCCCGACGGCCGGGTCATGCTGGTCGACGACACCCTGACCTTCCCGAACGGGATCGCCTTGTCGCCCGACGGCAAGCGGCTGTACGTCTCGGTGTCGGATCCCAACCGGCCGGTGATCATGGCCTACGACCTGGGGTTCGACGGCCTGCCCAACGCCTCGGAAGTGTTCTTCGACGCCGCCGAGTTCGTGAAGGCCGGCGGGCCGGGCCTGCCCGACGGCATGAAGGTCGATGTCGACGGACGTCTGTTCGCGTCCGGACCTGGCGGCCTGATGATCCTGACCCCGAGCGCCGAGTTGCTGGGCGTCATCGAGACCGGCGGGACGGTGGCCAACTGCGCGTTCGGCGACGACGGCCGGATGCTCTATCTGACGTCCAATCACATCCTGGCGCGGGTGCGCACCAGGACGCACGGTCTGACCAGTCGCGCCTAAACCGTCTCGTCGAGATAGGCTTTCACCCGCTCGAACAGGGCCTCGAACATCGGCGTCGTCAGGCGGCCCGTGTTCGTGTTCAGGCGCGAGCAATGGTAGCTGTTGAAGATCCGGTAGGGGCCGGCCTGAAATTCCGAGCCATGGCCTGGAATCCCCGCCGAGGCCTTCAGGCCCAGCGTTTTCAGCACGTTGCGCCGCGAGACGTCGCCCAGGGTGACGATGGCCTTCAGGTTCGGGAACATCTCAAGCCGCGCCTTCAGGAACGGGCGGCAGGTGTTCTCTTCCGAGGTCTCGGGCTTGTTGCCGGGCGGGGCGCAGCGGACGGCGTTGGTCACGGCCGCGCCGACCAGTCGCAGGCTGTCATCGGGACGCGCCTCGAACCGGCCGGTGGCGAAGCCGTACCTGATCAGGGTTTCGTAGAGCAGGGTCCCGGCATAGTCGCCGGTGAACGGTCGCCCGGTGCGGTTGGCGCCCTTGCGGCCGGGCGCCAAGCCCACGACCAGCAGCCGCGCGTCCTTGTCGCCGAACGACGGCGCCGGCCCGTTGAAATAGTCCGGATAGAGCGCCTGGTTCTCGCGGCGATAGGCCACCAGGCGCGGGCACAGCGGACAGTCGCGCGGCGGTTCGGCGGGGTTTGGAACGGCTTCGCCGGCGATGTTGGAGGCTTGCGCCATGCTTTAGTACTCGTCGTCCGCGTCGCGCTCGGCCGGGGTGCGGCTGTCGGCGACCTGACGCGGTTGAACGCGCTGCGGACGGCCGATGATCTGGCCCAGGTCGGCGAGGTCGACGAAGTTGTCGGCTTGGCGGCGCAGGTCGTCGCTGGTCATCGGCGGCTGGCTCTTCATCGTCGAGACCACAGTGACGCGGCGGCCCTTGCGCTGGACCGCCTCGACCAGGGCGCGGAAGTCGCCGTCGCCGGAGAACAGCACCAGGTGATCGGCGGCTTCGGCCATCTGCAGCATGTCGACGGCGATCTCGATGTCCATGTCGCCGCGCCAGCGCTTGCGGCCCTGGCTGTCGGTGAACTCGCGCGCCGGCTTGGTCACCAGGGTGAAGCCGTTGTAGTCCAGCCAGTCGACCAGCGGGCGGATCGGCGAGTAGTCGTCGTTCTCGGCGATGGCGGTGTAGTAGTAGGCCCTGATCAGGACGCCGCGCTTTTTGAACTCGTCGAGCAGCTTGCGGTAGTCGATGTCGAAGCCCAGGGCGCGGGCGGCGGAGTAGAGGTTGGCGCCGTCGATGAACAGCGCCAGGCGGTCGGTCGGGTAGAAGGTCACGCGGTAATCCCTTGAAAAATATCGTTGCTCGAAATGACTTGGACGAGGCCGTGATCGTGGCGCTCGGCGGCAATCTGCCCGGACCCTATACGAGTCGCGAGCGCTTGTTGGAAGCGGCCCTGGAGACCTTTCCGGAGTTTGGCCTGGAGGTGACGGCGCGTTCCTCCTGGTGGACGTCGGCGGCCTGGCCCGATCCCACCGGCCCGGACTATCTGAACGGCGTGGCGATCGTCGCCACGGACCTTTCGCCGGTCCGGACCCTGGCGGCGCTGCACGCGATCGAGGCGCGGTTCGGGCGGGCGAGGGGAGAGGCGAACGCGCCGCGAACGCTCGATCTGGATCTGATCGCTCACGGCCGGACCGTTTTGAACGGCGCGCTGGTGACGCCCCATCCGCGCGCCCACGAGCGCCTGTTCGTCATGGGGCCGTTGGCCGAACTGGCCCCGGCCTGGGTGCATCCGGTCCTCGGCGAGACGGCCCAAGGTCTCGCCGCCGCCGCCGCGATCGGTCGCGACGCGCGCTCCATTACCAAAGCTTAATGTTCGCCGACGGCAAGCTCCGCCCATAGTCCGGCCCATTCTTGAGCCGATCGCCCCAATAGGAGGGCGTGACGAGGAACTTTGATCCCATGAGCCTGACCCGTTCCCTGCTCGCCTGCGCCGCCGTCCTGGCGCTGACGGCCGCCGCGCCCGCCGCCTTCGCCGGCGACAAGAGCGGTATCGACCTCACCTCGATCGACAAGACGGTGAAGCCGGGCGACGACTTCTGGACCTACGCCAACAACACCTGGATCAAGGCCCACCCGATCCCGGCCGATCGCAGCGGCTATGGCATCGGCGCGGTGATGGTCGACGAGGCCAACAAGCGCACCGTCGATCTGATCCAGGCCGCCGCCAAGGGCGGGGCGGGCGACGGCAAGAAGGTCGGCGACTACTACGCCACCTATATGGACGAGAAGGCCATCGAGGCGAAGGGGATCGCGCCGCTGAAGCCCGGCCTGGCCCGCATCGCCGCGATCAAGGACAAGACCCAGCTGGCCGCCGTGCTGGGCGGCAACATCCGCGCTGACGTCGACGCGCTGAACGCCACCGACTTCTATACCGACAACGTCCTGGGCCTGTGGGTTTCGCCGGCCTTCGACGACACCAGCAAGTACGCGCCGTTCCTGCTGCAGGGCGGCCTGGGGATGCCCGACCGCGAGTACTACGTCTCCGACAAGGCCGCCATGGTCGAGGCGCGGACCAAGTACCTGGCCCACGTCGAGAAGGTGCTGACCCTGGGCGGCGTGGCCAACGCCAAGGCCAAGGCCAAGGCGATCGTGGCGCTGGAGACCCGGCTGGCCCAGGCCTCGGGCACGCGGGAGGACAGCGTCGACGTTCAGAAGGCCAACAACAGCTGGACCCCGGCCGACTTCGCCAAAAAGGCCCCGGGCCTGGACTGGAACGCTTTCTTCACGGCCGCCAAGCTGAACACTCAGCCGCGCTTCATCGTCTGGCATCCGACCATGGTCGTGGGCCTGGGCAAGGCGGTGAACGAGGTCCCGCTGGCGACCTGGAAGGACTACCTGACCTTCCACCTGATCGAGCACTATAGCAACGTTCTGCCCAAGGCCTTCGTCGATGAGCGTTTCGCTTTCTACGGCCACGCGCTGCAAGGCACGCCGCAACTTTCGCCGCGCTGGAAGCGCGCGGTGAACTCCACCAACGCCGTGCTGGGCGAGGCGGTCGGCAAGCTCTACGCCGAAAAGTACTTCTCGCCGGAGGCCAAGGCCGCGGTCACGGCCATGGTCGACAGCATGAAGGCCGCCTTCGAGAAGCGCATCGACGGCCTGGACTGGATGGATCCGGCCACCAAGGCCGAGGCCCGCAAGAAGGTGGCGGTGCTGAAGGTCGGCGTCGGCTATCCTGACCACTGGCGCGACTACGCGGCCTACAAGGTCCTGCGCGGCGACGCCGTGGGCAATCTCGCGCGCTACGAGGCGTTCGACTACGCCCAGGCCCTGGCCAAGCTGGGCCAGCCGACCGATCGCGGCGAGTGGGTGATGACGCCCCAGACCGTCAACGCCGTGAACCTGCCGATCCTCAACGCCCTGAACTTCCCGGCCGCCATCCTGGCCCCGCCGAATTTCGACCTGAAGAACGACATGGCCGCCAACTACGGCGCGACCGGCGCCACGATCGGCCACGAGATCAGCCACAGCTTCGACGACCAGGGCGCGCAGTTCGACAGCCAGGGGCGGTTGCGCAACTGGTGGACGCCGTCCGACTTCGAGCATTTCCAGAAGGCCGGCAAGGCCCTGGCCGACCAGTTCGACAGCTATAAGCCGTTCCCGGACCTGGCGGTGAACGGCAAGCAGACGCTCAGCGAGAACATCGCCGACGTCGCCGGCCTGAACGCGGCGCTGGACGCCTATCACGCCTCGCTGGGCGGCAAGCCGGCGCCGGTGATCGACGGCATGACCGGCGACCAGCGCTTCTTCCTGGCCTTCGCCCAGAGCTGGATGGACTATTCGCGTCCCGCCGCCCTGCGCCAGCAGCTGATCACCGACGGCCACGCCCCGGCCCAGTACCGCGCCTTCACGGTCCGGAACCTGGACGACTGGTACGCTGCGTTCGGCGTGAAGCCGGGCGACGCGATGTACCTGCCGCCGGAGAAGCGCGTGAAGGTCTGGTAGGGGCTTTTCAGCGCCCCCTCCGTCACGAGGCTCCGCCTCGCGACACCTCCCCCGTTTCACGGGTGAGGAAGATGTTCTTCTCCTCCCTCGCTCGCGGGGGAGGTGGATCGGCGCCGATAGGCGGCGAGCCGGAGGGGGCGCTCGCTACGCCCTAGACATTGACTCGCGAACGCGGCATAAGCGCCCCCTCGCGAAAGTCAGGGCGTTCGTGCGCGGCGTTGCGTGTCGCCGCACGGAAGCCTATTTTGCGATTGCTCATCGGCAGCCCGAGGAACTCATGGCCCGCGTCACCGTCGAAGATTGCGTCGAGAAGGTTCCGAACCGCTTCGCGCTCGTCCTGCTCTCGGCTCACCGCGCCCGCGGCATCTCGGCCGGCGCGGCCCTGATGGTCGACCGCGACAACGACAAGAACCCGGTCGTCGCCCTGCGCGAGATCGCCGATGACGTGATCGATCACGAGGGTCTCAAGGAGCACCTCATCACCACGCTGCAACGCGTCGATGAGCACACCGAGGCCGAGGAAGAGGCCGAAACCCTGGCCCTGCTGGCCGATCCCAGCCACATGCAGATGAGCGAGCTGGAACTGGTCCGCGCCCTGCAGAGCGACCGCGACGGCGGTCAGGAGGAGCGGTACTGAGCCCCGAAGGCGCAGACCCTCTGACCCTCGAAGCGGCGACCTCCACCACCGCTCCATCCGAACGCGCGCCCGATTCCGAATCGGGCGCGTCGTCGTCCGTGGCGCCCGCCGCGGCCGAGGCGCCCAAGCCGCGCCCGAAGTTCCTTCGCCAATACGAACTGATCGACCGGGTCCTGGCCTATGACCCGACGGCCGACGAGGCGCTGCTGAACCGCGCCTATGTCTACGCCATGCGGATGCACGGCTCGCAGACCCGGGCCAGCGGCGACCCCTACTACGCCCACCCGATCGAGGTGGCCGGCATCCTGACCGAGTACCGCCTCGACACCGCGACCATCGTCACGGCCTTGCTGCACGACGTGATCGAGGACACCCCGGTCACCAAGGACGAGATCGCCAAGCTGTTCGGCGAGGAGATCGCCGAGCTGGTCGAGGGCGTCACCAAGCTTTCCAAGCTCGAGCTGCAGGCCGAGCACATGCGGCAGGCCGAAAACCTGCGCAAATTCATCCTGGCCATCTCCAAGGACGTCCGCGTCCTGTTGGTGAAGCTGGCCGACCGTCTGCACAACATGCGGACGCTGCACTTCATCAAGAACCAGGCCAAGCGCGAGCGCATCGCCCGCGAAACCCGCGACATCTACGCGCCGCTGGCCCGCAACATTGGCTGTCATCGCATCTGCGTGGAGCTGGAGGAGCTCAGCTTCCAGCACACCAATCCGGTGGCCCGGGACGCGATCATCCGGCGCCTCGACGCCCTGCGGGAAGAGCAGGGCGGGGCGGTGGCCCTGGTCAGCCAGGAAATCGCCGCGCGGCTGGAATCCTCCGCTCTGCCGGCCCGCGTGTTCGGCCGCGAGAAGTCGCCCTATTCGATCTGGCGCAAGCTGCAGCGCAAGTCGATCGGCTTCTCGCAGATGTCCGACATCTATGCGTTCCGCGTGATCGTCGACAGCGAGGAAGACTGCTACCGCGCGCTGGGCGTCGTGCACCGCGCCTGGTCCAGCGTGCCGGACCGCTTCAAGGACTACATCTCGACCCCGAAGCGCAACAATTACCGCTCGCTGCACACCACGGTGGTGGGGCCGCGCGGGATGCGCATCGAGATGCAGATCCGCACCGAGGCCATGGACCGCGTCAACGAAGAGGGCGTCGCCGCCCACTTCCGCTACAAGGACGCCTCCTACGGCCTGGATCTGGAGGGCATGGAGGCCGCCGGCGGCCGCGACCCGCTGGCCAACCTGCGACAGCTGGTCCAGGTGCTGGAGCACGGCGGCGACAGCGAGGAACTGGTCGAGCACGCCAAGCTTGAGATGTTCCTCGACCAGGTGTTCGTCTTCACGCCCAAGGGCAAGCTGGTCAGCCTGCCGCGCGGGGCCATGCCGCTGGACTTCGCCTACGCGGTCCACACCAGCGTTGGCGACACCTGCATTGGCGTGAAGATCAATGGCGAGCTGAAGCCGCTGCGCACGCCGCTGGTCAATGGCGACGTGGTCGAGGTGGTGCGCGGCTCCAAGCCGGTGGTGCCGCCTGACTGGCGCTCGCTGACCGTGACGGGCCGGGCGAGATCCGCAATTCGGCGTCACATCCGCCAGACCGAGAAGGAAGAGTTCCTACGTCTGGGCCGGGCCTCGCTGGAGCAGGTGTTCGAACGCGCCGGCAAGAAGCTGAAGGACGTGTCGCTGCGGCCGATCCTGGAGCGGTTCGCGCTCGAGAACGACGACGCGCTGTTCGACGCGGTCGGGCGCGGCCGGGTCTCGCCCAGCCAGGTGCTGGAGACGGCCTATCCGGGCATGAAGGACTCCGAGCGCGAGGCCGCCACCGCCCGCCGCAAGATCGAGGGCGGCAAGAACGCCACGCTCTATGTGCGCGGCGGCGGGCTGACGCCGGGCGTGTCGCTGCATTTCGCCCACTGCTGCAGCCCGGTGCCGGGCGACCGCATCGTCGGCATCCTGCGCGAGGACGGTGAGGGCTTGGACGTCCACACCATCGACTGCCCGCGCCTGGCCGAGTACGAGGACCGCGAGGAGCTGTGGCGCGACCTCAACTGGACGCCCGAGGCCGAGCGCTCGACCATCTCGCTGACCCGCCTGCACGCCACGATCCAGAACGCTCCGGGCGTGCTGGGCCTGGTCTGCACGATCATCGGCGAGGCTGGCGGCAATATCGTCAATCTGCGGATGCACCATCGGCAGAGCGACTTCTTCGACACCGACATCGATGTCGAGGTCCGCGACGCCAAGCACCTGACCAACATCCAGGCGGCGCTGCGGGCGTGCCCGTCGGTGGAGACGGTGGACCGGACGCGGGGGTAGGGGCGGTCAGCGGCGCGCACCGGAATCCCTCTCTCGTGGAGAGAGGGAGGGGCCCACGCCAAAGGCGTGGGAGGGTGAGAGGATAAAACCCCTCCGGATAAGGCATCGAAGAAAAGCCAGCTTCACGGCTCGGAATTTCAGAGCGGGCTCCGTAACCACTCACCCTCCCACCGCTTCGCGGCGGGTCCCTCCCTCTCTCTAAGAGAGAGGGATTCCGGTGTGAGCCCTCAAAACCGCCACCGCGTCCCGGGTCGCCGCCGTCAGGGGCTCCGGCAGGGCGTCCAGGGGAAACCAGCCCCATTCGTGCAGGGCATGGGCTTCCTGGATCGCCGGCTCGCCCGTCCAGCTTTCGGCCGCGTAGGTGATGGCCACCCAGTGGTAATCCTCGGCCACCATGTCGGTGACCGCCAGCACGCGGCCGGCCTTGATCGTGATCCCGAGTTCCTCATGGATCTCGCGCTCGGCGCAGGTTCGCGCGGCCTCGCCCCAGTCGAGCTTGCCGCCAGGCACGCCCCAGTGGTCGGCCTCGGGGTTCTTGACCCGCTTGACCAGCAGGAGCCGGCCCTGGTCGTCGAGGATGGCCGCGCCGCAGCCGACGCGGGGGCGTTGAACGTCTTCGGTCATGGGGCGGGTAGAGCCCGAAACGCCCCTTATGGGCAAGCCGGCGTTTGTAGACTCGCCCGCGTGCTCTATATCCAGCCTTCATGACCAACGACGACGTCCTCGACGAATTCCGCGCCGCCGGCGCCCTGCGCGAAGGCCATTTCGTGCTGTCCTCCGGCCTGCACAGCCCGGTCTTCCTGCAGAAGAACCTGGTGTTCATGCGGCCCGAGCGCTGCGAGCGGCTGTGCAAGGCCCTGGCGGAGAAGATCATCGCCACGGTGGGCGCGGTCGACGTCGCCGTTTCGCCGGCCGTCGGCGGGATCATCCCCGGCTACGAGACCGCCCGTCACCTGAACGTGCCGTCGATCTATGTCGAGCGCGAAGGCGGGGCGTTCAAGTTCCGGCGCGGCTTCCACCTGGAACCCGGCCAGAAGGTCGTGATGGTCGAGGACATCGTCACCACGGGCCTGTCGTCGCGCGAGTGCATCCAGGCGATCAAGGACGCCGGCGGCGACGTCGTGGCGGCGGCCTGCATCGTCGACCGCTCGGGCGGCAAGGCCGATGTCGGCGTGCCGCTGGTGGCCCTGGCCAGCCTGGAAGTGCCGGCCTATCCCGCCGACGCCTTGCCGCCGGAGCTGGCGGCGATCCCGATCGAGGATCCGGGTTCCCGCCGGCTGAAGGGCTGACCGCCATGCTGCGTCTGGGCGTCAATATCGACCACGTGGCGACGATCCGGAACGCGCGCGGTTCTTCCTATCCCGAACCGGTCCGGGCCGCCGAACTGGCCCTGGCCGCCGGCGCCGACGGCATCACCGCCCACCTGCGCGAGGATCGCCGGCACATCAGCGACGCCGACATCGCCGTCCTGACCGACCTTTGCCACAAGCGCGGGAAGCCGCTGAACTTCGAGATGGCCGTGACCGACGAGATGGTCGGCATCGCCCTCGGCGCCAAGCCGCATGCCGCCTGCCTGGTGCCCGAGCGCCGCGAGGAGGTCACCACCGAGGGCGGCCTCGACGTCGTGAAGGGCCAGGACCGCATCGCCGCCGCCACCGCGCGACTGCGGACGGTCGGCGCCCGCGTGTCGCTGTTCATCGAGCCCGACCCCGCCCAGATCCGCGCCTCGGCCGCCGCCGGCGCCCAGGTGATCGAGCTGCACACCGGCGCCTATTGCGACGCCGCCCGCGCGGGCGAGACCCAGCGCGCCGAAGCCATCCTGGAACGTCTGAAGGCCGGCGCGGCCCTGGCCGGCGAGCTGGGCCTGGAGGTCCACGCGGGTCACGGCATCGACTACGCGACGGTCAAGCCGATCGCCGCCATTCCCCAGGTGGCCGAGCTGAACATCGGCCACTTCCTGATCGGCGAGGCGATCTTCGTGGGCCTGCCGCAGGCCATCCAGCGGATGCGGGCGCTCATGGACGCCGCCCGCCTCGAAGCCGAGGCCGCCGCGTGATCATCGGGATCGGCTCGGACCTGTGCGACATCCGCCGGATCGAGAAGTCCCTGGAACGCTTCGGCGACCGGTTCACGCACAAGGTGTTCACCGAGATCGAGCGGTCCCGGTCCGAGCGCAAGCCCGACCGCGCCTCCAGCTACGCCAAGCGCTTCGCCGCCAAGGAGGCCTGCTCCAAGGCCTTGGGCACGGGCCTGAAGCGCGGCGTGCATCTGGCCGGCATGGGCGTGGTCAACCTGCCGTCGGGCAAGCCGACCCTGGCCCTGACCGGCGGGGCGCTGGAGCGCCTGAAGGCCATGACCCCGGAAGGCATGGAGGCGGTGATCCACCTTTCGCTGACCGACGACCATCCCTACGCCCAGGCCTTCGTGATCATCGAAGCCCTGCCGAAGGCGTGACGTCCAACATTCGCCTCAAGGCCAAGCTAACGCGCCGCGCTTGACCGGCCCACTTGCCCCCTGGGCCAAGCCCGTCTAGCAAAGCCAAACCGGTTCGCCGGACACCCCTTTTCGAAGAGCTCCGCGCCCTTATGACCGACGCCGCCGACCAGACCTCGCCGCCCGAAGAGAAGGGCGCGGTCGCCGAGTTCATCGAGATCATCAAGACCGTCGCCTACGCCCTGGGCATCGCCCTGGTGCTGCGGGTCCTGCTGTTCCAGCCCTTCACGATCCCATCGGCCTCGATGGAACCCAACCTCTATCAGGGCGACTACATCATCGTGTCCAAGTTCAGCTATGGCTGGAGCAAGCACTCGATCCCGTTCAGCCCGCCGATCATCAAGGGCCGCATCTTCGGCCGCGCCCCGACGCGGGGCGACATCATCGTGTTCAAGCTGCCGCGCGACAACCGCACCGACTATATCAAGCGCCTGATCGGGATGCCCGGCGACAAGGTCCAGGTGCGCGGCGGCCAGGTGTTCATCAACGGCAAGGCCCTGCCGCAAAAACCCCTGGCGCCGGCGCTGGTCGACACCGGCTATGGCTTCACCCAGCAGGTCCAGCGCTTCGAGGAGACCAATCCGGAAGGCCGCCAATACGCGACCCAGGACTTCGGCCCCGACAGCCGCGGCGACAATACCGGCGTCTATACCGTGCCGGCCGGCTGCTACTTCTTCATGGGCGACAACCGCGACAACTCGGCCGACAGCCGCTTCGACCCGGGCGTCTCGCCGTTCAAGGACAGCGCCTGCAAGTGGAACTATGAGCTGGACCAATATATCGGCGACGAGGTCGGGGTCGGCTTCGTGCCCGCCGAGAACCTGGTCGGCCGCGCCCAGATCATCCTCCTGTCGTGGAACGCCGAGGCCAGCCTGTTCAAGCCGTGGACCTGGTTCCTGAACGCGCGTCCCAGCCGCTTCTTCCACGTGCTGAAGTGATCACTCTGGATTTTGCGCGCCATGGATAGGCGGGCCGCCGCCGTCGGCGACCTGGAGCGCCGCATCGGCCACAGCTTCGAGGACCGCGAACTTCTGGAGCGCGCCCTGACGCACGCCAGCGTCGGGGACGGGGCCAAGAAGGTCCGCGACAACGAGGTCCTGGAGTTCATCGGCGACCGCGTGTTGGGCCTGCTGGCCGCCGAGGCCCTGGCCCTGCGCTATCCCAAGGCCAAGGAAGGCGAGCTGGCCCCGCGTCTCAACGCCCTGGTCAGTCGCGAGACCTGCGCGCGCATCGCCCGCAAGGCGCAGCTGGGGCCGGCCCTGCGCCTGTCGGCCTCGTCCAGCAAGATCGGCGGCCGTGAGACCGACTCGATCCTCGCCGGCGCCACCGAGGCGCTGATGGCGGCGCTCTATCAGGACGCCGGCCTGGGCGCGGCCCGCGCCGTGTTCCTGGATCTGTGGGCCGACGAATTCGAGCGCGCCGGCGAGGGCCGTCCGCGCGACCCCAAGACCGCGCTGCAGGAGTGGGCGCAGGGCAAGGGCCGTCCGCTGCCCACCTATCGCGTCCTGGACCGCACGGGCCCGGACCACGCGCCGGTGTTCACGGTCGAGGCCACGGTGGTCGGCGTCGACCCCGCCATCGCCAAGGGCAAGTCCCGCCAGGAGGCCGAGAAAGCGGCCGCCAAGGCGCTGTTGGAGCGCGAGGGGGCGGGGTGAAATCCCTCTCCCCGAGGAGAGGGCGGTATGGGGATTGAAGGCGCTCTGTCCTCGGAATTCGCGACCTAGGACCCAGTAAAATCAACACCTTGTCGATTTTACACGCCCGTCAATCCTCGGCGTTCA